>AUXO011049383.1_pt1 | contig 30702 bp, 65 predicted proteins | sample 768731 | NCBI WGS metagenome assembly AUXO01 (sample SAMN02715735, study PRJNA202380) | gut metagenome | biome: sheep rumen | host: Ovis aries | place: New Zealand: Palmerston North
CCAGACGATACCAAGCTGACCTACGATGACTACATCCGTTTCCTTGACGAACAGTATCGTGTCAACTCGGCAAGCTGTCACAAGGTTAACATCTGTGATAGTGACGCAATGACGACGCTCATGTACGCCAAATACTATTCGATGGATGACAGGTATGCCATCACCGAAGAAGATTACAAGCGTATTGAAGCTCATGCGAAGTTCCTGAAGTACGATGCAATCTTTGTTCTTCCTCCTAAGAAGGACAGTTGGGTGCAGGACGGCAGCAGGGATTGTCTCACCAACAGTTTCGAAGACCGTAAGAAGCAGTATCAGGTATTGATGAACATTATCGGACAGCACTACTGCACCGAAGATATCGTCTACCTGAACGGCACTTATCACGAGAACTTCATGAGGGCCAGAGACAAAATCAAGAGTTTGCTTTCTGACTAAATTGAATTGGTTCGGGTAGTAACCCAACTGGTAGAGGAATGGGGTTTAAACCCCCTTCAGTGTGGGTTCGAATCCCACCTGCCCGAGTAACTTTTTGCAAAGGAATGCTATGTCACTTCGTAATCTACATTACCTGAGAATAAAGCAGGATGACCTTGATTTCGCTATGCACTATCTGCCTGACTGCGGAGTTGTTGCTGACGGTAGCGAGTTGCATATCACGTTCGACAACACGGTCCTGACCATGTCTTTCTACAAGGACAAGGATACTAACGAAGGTAATAAGCGCATACGCACCGAAATACATGCCCGTGACGGGAAGTTTTCAAATCCGTTTGCGTTCGGCAATCTGTACGACGGAGTTGTTAAGGATGATGATATGAAGAAAGCTATCCGAACGGCGATTGAGATGGGTAAGGCGTTTGATATTGCCTATGGTTATGAAAAAGAATTGATTGGTCGATAGGTTTATTATGATTGATATTCAGGGTAAGTTTAATACAGCCAAGGTATTCACCGACAATATCGACCCAGATGCATATACACAGGTGTTGAACATGATGTGTCAGTGCTGGGCCAAGGACATGCAGGTCAGAATAATGCCTGATGTCCACGCAGGAAAGGGTTGTACGGTCGGTACTACCATGACGATTAAGGACAAGGCGGTCCCCAATCTGGTTGGGGTGGATATTGGCTGCGGCATTCTCGTAGCCAAGTTGAAAGACCGTTCTGTGGATTTTGACAAGTTGGATAAGGCTATCCGTGAACGGATTCCGTCAGGCCAGTGTCATCGAGAAAGCAAGCATTCGATGGCCAAGGATTTCCCTATTGAGGACATGATTGTCTATAAGGAAGGGAAGATGGCTTACACCGAGTTGCTGTCAATCGGTTCACTCGGCGGTGGTAATCACTTCATTGAAGTGGACAAGGATTCCCACGGAAATCTTTACATTGTGATTCACTCGGGGTCCAGACACCTCGGGGTTGCGACATGTGACTACTGGCAGGCTATTGCAATAAAGGAATGTGCTGACCTGACTCAGGAAAGGGGTGCAGTAATCGCCAAGTTGAAGCAGGAAGGACGTGAGCGTGATATACCCGCTGCCCTAGCCTCTATCACGCATTACCCTCCTCCTAAGGAACTGTCATACCTTACAGGCAAGTCGTTCGACGGATACATCCACGACATGGCGATAGCACAGCAGTTCGCCATGACCAACCGTGACGCCATGCTCGAAGAAATCGTAAGGGCTCTCCGTCTGCATGTCATCGACAAGTTCTGCACCGTGCATAACTACATCGACATGAAGAACATGATTCTCCGTAAGGGCGCTGTGTCCGCACAGGAGGGAGAACGCCTGATTGTTCCGTTGAACATGAGGGACGGCTCCCTTATCTGCACAGGAAAGGGCAATCCCGACTGGAACTATTCGGCTCCTCACGGGGCGGGCCGAAAGATGTCCCGTTCAAAGGCGAAGGAAAGCATCTCTCTCGAAGCATTCCAGAAGTCAATGCGTGGCATCTACACGACATGCGTAGGAAAGTCCACCATTGATGAATCCCCGATGGCATACAAGCCGTCCAAGGAAATCATCGAGAACATCAAGGACAGCTGCGATATCGTAGAAACAATCAAGCCTGTGTACAACTTCAAGGCATCTGAGTGAGGTGAAATATGATAGAACAATTAGGATTCTTCTGTATTGGATATGTCCTTACTAGGGTGTATTTCAAGGTTATTGACAAGTTCTTTGGTGAAAAATAAGGGATAACTCAACTAACAAGGAGACAACCAATGAATAAAGAAGACGCAGTCTTTTTTGCTGGACAGATGGAAGATTTTCTGGATATTCCATCAATGTTCTGTGAAAAAATCGAGAAAATGTTGACCGAAGGAAAGGCTATGGAAGTGTGCGAGTACATTGTACGCCGTCGCAGGGAAATTGTCAAGAAAAAGGATTAAATCCATGAAAAAGAAGTGGAAATCCAACTCACTCAGAGAGAACATAAGGTAGGTTAATAATATGTCAAGCCTGTGTACAACTTCAAGGCATCGGAGTAAGCAATGAGCAGTTCAGAAGCGGTTGATGAGGAAATCCTTAAAGACCTGAGGGCGGGTGCCAAGATGGACACCTCCAACTTCAAGTACAACAATATCGTAGGGAAGATGGTCGATTTAGCCAAGATGATGCGCCACGATAACCTTTTCCGTCGTGACGTGTTCATCGACATGATGCTGCGACAGATTTTCCTGGCGTTCGGCAAATGGGTTTCAATCCCGACAGATGACGTGTCCGCCGAGCAAGACGGTCGCATCAGTTTCAACACGTACCGCACGAGATTGCAGCTCGGGGTTGGACTTGACGAGTTCAAGAAACGTATCGGCAATATCGCCCTTATATACAGTTTCAAGCCAGAGGTAAAAGATGGGATGGTTTAAAGATTTGTTCAGGGGCCCGAGCATGCCGAGGTTCCCCAGAAGGGATGATACCCGAATAGTGGAACTTGATAACGGAAAGTTCGAAGTCCAGGTTTTCTGCCATGACTGTGATATTCCGCCTATCAATCCGAACAACTGGCATATCATGCAGAAGACGTTTGAGACGCCAGAAGGTCTGTTGGTGCAGACCGTCAGCTATTCCAATCTCGATACAATAGAAAAGGCAAGGATGTTCAGGAAACTCCTTGACGCAGAACTTAAAACTTCTCATATAGTAAGGGTGGTGGAACAATGACAGGGTATAGATTGCGTGAGTTTTATTCTCCTGAATATGACAGGACTATGTACATCATTGAACAAAGAGTATCGTTCTTGTTCTTCCATTGGTGGGCCGAAGTCGATTCCCGTTTCTACTCGAACGTACCGTTGAATAGGCCGCATGAATGGTTGGGCAATACTGTCATCTTCTACAAGAAAGAACATGCCATTGACATAATCAATGAAAATCTTAAACTAGAAGAACGACGGAAGCAGAAGCACGATACCAAGATAATTGAATTGGCGGAAAAAGATTTGAAGAAAATCGAACAAATCACTTGACAGACGGATTTTAATGTACTATATTTTTGATAATAATCAACCGTCAGGTCTATCAAGATGAAATACACCTATCTCCAATACGAATATCGAAACAAGTGGATGCATATCAGCTGGTGCGAACGGTTCTTCGCATCTGACGAGGAACACTTTGACCGTGTCCGTGAAGCGATATTCGGGCGGAATGGGTGCCAAATCTATCCTGAGGCTGCTGCCAGGTTGCGTCAGCATGAACAGAATCATGCTAGACGAATCGTGAGCCTGTATGCAGGTCTTGGTCTCTTGAATGGCATCTAATTGGATTTACGTAACAAACCAACATCAAAAAAGGAAAAAACAATGAATAGTAATATCAAATCAATCGGTATTGTGGCGCTTATCGTAGTCATTCTCGGCTCCGCACTCTTCTCGTTCACGAACGTAGAACCGAATGAAGTCGCTGTCGTCAAGACGTTCGGCTCGATTTCAGGCACGATTCCTCGTGGAAATGGCCTCACGTTCAAGGTCCCGTTCGTCCAGAGCGTAACGACCATCCCGCTTGCCCCGCAGAAGGACGACTTCAAGTACGAAGTCGGCGATGATGGTGCAATCACCCGTGACATGCAGACTGTCGGTGTCGCCACGTCAATCATCTATGTATACAATGAAGATGAAGCGGAAAAGTTCATCCGTGATTATGATGAGAAATCATTGGAAAACTTCTTTAAGTCTAACATGAAGGCTACCTTGAAGGTGGTTATCGGCAAGTATTCCATATATGACCTCACGAAGGAAACCGACAAGATTTCCGACGAGGTGAAGAGAATGATGGAAGCCAAGTGTGCAAAGATGCCGATTACTATTCAGGAAGTGAACATTTCCAACTGGGACTGGACGGATGACTTCGACAACCAGATTAAGGAAACCATGATTAAGACCCAGAAGGAAAAGACGGCAAAGGCTGACGTGGAAATCGAAAAGGCAATAAACGAAAAGAAGGTTGTCGCCTCCCGTGCCCAGTTGCAGGCTGACTCCGCCACATACCAGAATGAATTGAATAAGGCTAACAACGAACTTGAAATCGCAAAGAAGAATGCTCAGGCTATCGTTCTTACGGCAGAAGCCGAAGCAAAGGCTATGATTGCCAAGAACAAGGCTATCGCTGCCAACTACGCCATCCAGCAGAGTGCATGGCGGCATGAAGAAACCATGGCCCGTCTCGAAAAGTGGAACGGCAAGTTCCCTGGTGCGGAAGCCAATACCATCACGCCTAACTTCTCTGGCATCAACATGAGCAAGGTGGAATAAATGATTTTGCTAATCGGAATCGGCCTCGGATTTTTTGTCGGAGTCTTGACCTGCAAGCTTATTGACATCCTGAAGGAAAACAGTAAGTTGAAGAAGGAAAAGAAATCCAAGTAAATCAACTTTACCTCTGTATCGCCCGCATGGACATTCTGTGCGGGCGGTTATTGTATAAACTATAGTCAAATGAATTTGGTTTCTACTATGTTCCGCAAAAAACTATTCTTGGAAAGCGTTCACAAACTTGGCATGTCCAAATTGAAGGAAGATGCTGTTATTTCCCTGTTCGAGGCAACGCTCGACCCAGAAGAGGTTGACCCAGAAACTGCCGAAACCCCCGAGGGCGATGACGAGCCCAATACAGAGGGTTCCGCTTTCACGGAAGAACCGAAGAAAGACGACCCGAAGATACAGAGAATCAAGCGGATGCTGGATAAGGTGGACTTCATGCTTAACCAGTTCAGAATGGCAACCGAGCATTCTAATTTGTCGAATAGTCCTAACGGAACAATTCTGATGAGAGAGCTTAACGGAATGCTGCAAGGTATAGGACTTGGGGCCGAAGTACATGAAATGTGTACGGCGATGAGGTTGATGGACGGGGAAGTAATCCAGTTAAACAAAGCTAAACGGGATGAAGAATTCTGTCGAATCGACCCTAATTATGCGTTTATAGCTAGGAACCCTATGGCAAGAAAACACATGTCGGTTGCGAATATAAAAAGGTATATGAAGCGTATCGACGAGTGCCTGGAAACGATACGGGAAAGTATAGAGAACGATTCCGTAGGTTCAATCTAATAAGTTGACAACCGTCTTTTTATTTTCTATATTTAATGGAAACATAAAAAGGATTTCACATGAAAAAAGCCAAACATCAGTTGGACCTTATCGGCAACCCGTATTTTGTCGACGAGAAGAAGAACCTTGTATTCGATACGGAATACGACTATGCCATCTATCTTGCCAAGCGAGTGCTGAGCAGGAACCGTAAGTCCACAACAGACCTCAATTTCATTATCAGCGCCCTCGGGCACGGAAAGAATGCGGAACTCCAAATGAGGAAGAACCGCATGGAAAGAAAGGCTCTGAAAGAATACAATATGCTGCGGTTTGGCGTCAAGGAAGTGAAGAAGGATTCTTAGTATGGCTACGCTTACCCTTACATTGAAAAAGAAATGGTTTGACCTGATTAAGAGCGGTGTCAAGAAGGAAGAGTACCGTGAAATCAAGCCGTTCTGGACAAAGCGGTTGACATCGCCCGTTATCGACTACGTCGATGGTCACATTGCTATTCCCGCCATTCCACGACATTATGACACCCTCGTGTTTACCTTGGGTTATCCAAAGGCTGACGACATGACTCGCCGCATGGTGTTCACGAACCCAAAGATTGAAATTCGGACGGGAAACCCAGAGTGGGGAGCAGAGAAGGATAAGGAGTACTACGTCATCACCTGGTCGTAGGAGGAATATGTCCAGTCCAGTATTCATCGTATATCCTAACGGTTATGGAACGAAGGATTCTATCCCTGTCTACGACGAAGCTGGCCTGCAGCCTCTGGTGGACAAGTATCCTGACGCCTGTGTGTCATCTACCTCCTATTATGAGCAGAAGATGGCTGACAAGGTTAATGAACTATCAAAAAGATGGGATAAAATAAAGGATGGCTAAGCCATCCTGTTTTCGTCTTTCTCGGACTTCTCAATTATATTTGCGTAGTCATGGGTTTCCGAGTAATAATTGATTTCATCCGTAAAGGGTTCTACCACGATATCAAGCATCCCCACATCGCAGCTGTCCTCGACATTGATGATTTTCAGATGCTTATTGGTTCCGCTAATCCTGACCGAAACAAGGTCTTTTTTAAGATATTCGGCCAGCATCTTTGCTAATTGTTCATTATACATTGTTCCTCCTTTAGTGACAAAGGAATAGTAGAATCAGGAATAGTGCCACCATGCAGATGAAGCCTTGCGGGGTTTCTACCCACCCTACATGACCCTGGCTCTTGTAATCATCTTCGGCAGCTTCCTTTGTGTCGAATGATTTGCCGTTCCCGAGAGCGTGATGCCATTTGCCTTGACTGTCCTGCCAATACTTCTCTCTCGGACCTTCACCAATATATACGGGCATACGATGTCTCCTAATAGCCGTGTTCTGCCAAGAGTTTGTGCAAGGACTCCTTGTAGTAATCGTCGTTGCACATCAACTTGGAATTCCTGTCACTGATTTTTTCCACGGGTAAATCATGGCACGGGTCGACAACTTTGAGGACCGTCTTGTACTGGCCATTTCGATTTTCCCAATCGGGTTCTGGAATTTCGATTGCTTCGGTTTCTCCCTTGACGAATTTACCGATGCGGCTATCGAAGTGGCAGCCAATGGGGTAAGGCAGTTTGACGAACTTTCCCTTTCCGCTATCGAATCGGAAGCCTTCAATGAGGCGGCGAAGACCGAATCCAACCATGGATGCGTAATAGGAAATGATATCTGATGATGTGATTGTAGGCATTGTGACTCCTTTTTATTTATTCGTCGTCCCACTCGGACATGTCGTTGAGGTGGGCCATATCCATGATGCTTTCCTGAATGGATTCGCCACTCAGTCTGCGTTCGAACGCCAACTGTGCGGTATTCTGAATCGGTTCGTTCTTGTTTTCAGCCATATGGCCTCCTTGGTTTTAATTACGTACTTAAATATACATAATAAAATCGCCCATGTCAATACATAGGCGAAAAAAAGTGTAATGTAAACAGAATTTTACGTTTTAGCGTGCTTTTTGCGGAGTTTTTCCTTCTGTTCTTCCCACTGCTGGAAGATTTCGCTAGGGCGCTTGTGGGGAAAATTGAATTCCTTTTCCTTTGCTTCCAATTCATACAGGTACGCAAGGAAATGCTCGTGTTCCTTTCTGGAGGCTCGGCTTGCTATATCGGCGCTCTCGGCGAGTCGGTATGCCATCTCCTTCCAGAATTCGAGTTCGGTCATTACGGTAGATGCGGTGGACTTGTACAGCCTGTGTGCAGCATCCAGTTTCTCGTTGTACGGGCCACAGAAACTGTTGTAGAGCCTGTTTGCGGCCTCCGCTTTGGATTCTTTTGTCTCGCCTGCCATAACGTCTACTTTCGGAAGAGGGCCGCTAATCGGTTCAACCCCGACGAGTAGGCTTGAAAGAAGTTGAGGATGAGCATTGCGAATGATTGGAAGCTGGACATCGAAGGTGCCTCCCTTCTGTTTCATGTACTCACGCTGGGCTTCGTCACGACGCTTTTTGTGTTCTTCCCATTTATCCCAGACATCCTTGTCGTTGTAGAACACCAGCTTTCCGTCTATGACTTCACATCGTGCGCTGTTCGGGTTGAAGTCTGTGTCGGTGAAATACTTGACATAGACTGGGATGTCGCACTCATCTGATGCTTTATCGACAACCTTCTTTAATGTACTTGGTTGGGCCTTCTGGCGGGTAACTTTCTTGCCTGTGCCGAGTTGCATTACAGTTTCCATCTCGTCGCACGGGATAATCAGCGTGTGGAAACCCTGGATTGATGAGTGGATGTAATGGCAGCCCGCCTCTATCATCATTCCTTCGAAATCACGGTAGTAGATGGGCAAGTCGCCATGTTCCTTGTATATGCGGACAAGTTCTCCGAGAATCATAGTTTCTCCTTTTGATTAAACATGTGTCGATGGCTCACGATGGCTTGACCACCGACACTACCGAATTCCACCATCAGACGACCTCTGCCATCCGCCGACCTAACTTCTCCCGCTCCCTAAGCGAGTGTGTCTCCTCGGTACTTTGATTAGATTTAATTGGGCTTTTTCTTGCAGTAGTCCTGCTTGATGTAGTTAAGCACCGTACGGGCGTCGTTAACCTTGGCGATAGCATTGTCCACCTGAGGCTCGATATTGTGCAGCATGGTGCGGCATGCGGCAAATTCGACCTGGGTTTTCGCTTCTTCGAGAGCGGCGATAACTGTATCTAGCATTTCGTTTATATTCATGTTTGTCTCCTTTGAACATTAGTCCATGATGTCTACACTTTCTTCTACGATGCCGATTTTTGAAGCACCGTTCTTCTCGTTCTCCATAGCGGTATGGATGAACTTGATTGCACGCTGCACCGTGTCGAACTCGGGAACCCTGGCTGACGAATACATGACGAGATTACCCATCACGATATCTATAGGATAATAAATGTAGTCGTGCCAGAAGATAAGACCCTTCCATTGCGGAATGGCGAAAGAGCCGTCTTTCCTGTGCTTGATTCGGTGCCGCTTGTCACAATATGTTTTCATCGTTAATTTCCTTCTGAACTGTCTTGATTCGTTCAATGCTGTAGTTGACCTGGTCGGCGGATATTTCGCTCCCAATGTATTGCATCCCTAGCCTGACCGCACCGACTGCGGTCGTCCCCGTTCCGATGAACGGGTCGAACACCACGGTTTCCTTCTCGGGCGGTGCGTAAAGTCCAAGCAGTTGCGTCACGAGCGATGTGCTGAACGCCGCCTTGTTCAGGTCGTTCTTCCCGTCGTTGTTCGGGGCCTCGATGAAGTTGAAGAACGGAGAGTACATCTTCTGGCCGGTCGACCTAACTGAGGAAACCTTCTTGTTTGTCCTGAACGTCTTGAACTCGTTCGAGCGGACTATCACATATACAAACTCGCAGATGCGTGTCGCCTTGTTTGGAGACTGGTTGTCGGGGAGGGCCGACTTCTTTTTCCATGTGATTACGTCGGCGATTGTAAATCCAGTCTGGATGATGCGGTTAAGGGCAAGGAACATTGCGTTGGCGTTCTCGTTACCGTAACTTGCGTTCCATAGGATTACGCCGTTTGGTTTCAACACATGGCCGAACCCCTTGAAACATTCCTCGACAAAGTCGCAATACTCCTCGTTGGTGAGGTTGTCGTTGTATCCGTCGTATCTGGCGTACGTGAACTCGCCGCTCTTGGCATGAACCGTGTTCGTGTTTACCTTGGCAGACCCTTTCTTGTTCGTGTTGTAGGGAGGTGATGTAAGTATTACATCGACGCACCCAGCGTCCATCTGCTTCATCAGGTCGATGCAGTTCATGTTGTAAATAGTGTTAATTTCCATTAAGTCACCTTTGCGGCAATTCTTTGTGCGAAAAATAGATAATTTCCGATTATTTGTCAAGGAGTTCATCAAGCCAGGGTTCAGAACGCTTGGCTTCGGAGTATGCGGCAAACAGGAGCGGGGTGATTAGTGCGAATCCCAGCATGATAATCGTTGCTACTAAGGTATCGGCTATTCTTTTCAACATGGATTTCCTTGGATATTTACCTTATTAAACTATATTTTTCATCTTTTACGGGGGAATGACTTGACAATCTACGACAATATGCTATATTTAATTGTGTATTCTTAAAGAGGTATCATATGGTCGAAATCAAGAAGCATGGAACCAAGCCAGAACCTAAGGCTAAACCTGTCAAAACATTTACTTGCCCGAAATGTGGCTGCGAGTTCGATACGGATGAGTATTCAACCTGTGCCGAACGCTGTCCTAACGGCAAACGCTGGATTGAAGTTCAGTGCCCAGAAGAAGAATGCAAAAACACATTCTCCGTTGAAGCAAAAGCCTCTGCCTTGTTGGGATAAATATGCATTTCATACCTAAGATAGAACAAGACAAGGACTGCGAGAGTGCTCTCGACCGTGCGGTGGAATCCCGTATGTTCGACGATGTATGCGAAGAAATCGAGTTCAAGGCGGGGTTCCGTCAAGGATTTGAAGCGGGCGTCGAGTTTGCCAATCTATATATCACGTTGCACAGTAAATAGGACGAAAAATGAACGTATTCTATTTAGAAACTTGGTTTACAATCCAGACATGGCTGATGTGTATATGTATTCTTGGCTTTATCGTATTTGTTTGCTTGACCGTATTTTTCGCAAAGCATCGAGAATACGATATCAAGGATGACACTGACCCGTACGGATTTTGCCCTTGGTGGTTTGTTTGTGCTTCCCTAGCTCTGCTAATGGGGATATGTGCATCTGGGTTCAATTCCCATGCGTACGGTGCCCGGCAGTTCGCTTGCGATGCTGCTGAGTTGTATCATCGAGGTGTAAGAATTGAGGAGGCATGCAAGAATGGGGATATCGGATGTTCTGCCCTCCGCAAGCAGTATGTCGCTGACAGCATTTGGTTAACCAATCATGCGAAGGAATTAGGCTATTGATGGAGGCCGTATGGCACAGCATTTTTTCTGGGGCTTTTTGTACTGGGCGAAGACGGGAAAGCGTAGCTACGGCTACATTTTCAGCAAGCGGGACTACCATCACGCCTTGGAAAAGTACAAGCAAAAGCAGAAGCTCAAATTCGAAATTAAAGAACTGCACGGAGGTGAGAATGCAAAATAAATCTGATTTACCCGATGAATTGAAACTCGTAAAGAGCGAAGTGAGGGGAATGGCCCAAGACGGAACCCTCGTTGTAGATGCCTATTGCGTAGGAACGAAACCCGTCGACCATATCGACGTTACCATCGACGTAAGGAAGTAGGCATGGAAGAAAAAGAAGAATATACACAGGAACAGCTGGATAATTTAATCCAGAAGCGTCATGAACTCGACCAGAAGATTGATGAAGTTCAGGAGCATCTCCGAGATAAAACTATCGGTCGCTTGGAGAGGAAGTATCGAAAGCTTCTCGTAGGAAAGATTCTCGTGACAGTGAGCGATTGGGGGATGGGTGACTTTACTTGTCGATACATCTCCTCAATTGGAATCACCGAGGACTTCCGTGGCACTAAGGAACTCAAACTGTTCGTGAAGTCGTTCAGCCTTGATTGTAGGAAGGATGCTCCCGAGATTAAGGATGAATGCATATCGAAACGATTCGAGGATATCCCTACGGAGCCAAACGAACCTGTCGAGGGGGTTATCCTGTGCGATGTAGGCAGCCTACTGAAGGCCAGCGGAACGCAAAGGAAGTACCTTGACGATTGTTTGGAAAGGCACTTTACGGAAATCCGCAAGCGGGCAGAAGAAAAGGTCAAGAATTACATCAAGGATGTCAAGCAGTCCTTGAAACTATCCAAGATGCAGGAATCGGACGAATCGGAAGACGATGAGCCAGAACCACATCCGATGACTATTGAGGAATACAGTGCCGTATGCAAGAAGTATATCCCCGAATGTATCCTGAAGGATAAAGACACCTGCGGCCTGATATGCTTCAAGGGAGAGGTGGACCCAGCCTACGCCATAGTGTCTAGGCTTCCCGACGGAAGGTATGCAGTGTATGACCAGTGGCGTGACTGTACAATCACAAGGGACGAAAACTACATGATAGATTTTCTGAAACGCCATTCAACCGTCAAAGAGCAGGAATAATAAAGTAGAGGATATTTTTATGAATATGGATTACATAGAAGAATTTCTGTCATCCAAGGGTCTTACCGAAGAATACGACGAGTTCGTAAAGCAGAAGATTGCCGAGCGTGAGGCGAAACAGAAGAAGATGTCTGTCGGCGAGGTTCCGTTCGATTTCAGGGGGACTTATTCTCAGGGATGTTTGCAAGGCAGAAGCTTTGACGATGGTTGGTCGCTCAACTATATTCTGGACAACACGTTCGACTTGCCCTTTATTGACCCCGCAGGCGACGACGATACGACACGAGCTCTCCTCAAAGATGAGATGGAGTGGCCTTCCCGTACGTATCTCATGGATGCCCTTACCGAAGATGAGTTTAACGCTCTGTTCGAACGGCTGATGAAGTTCATCAACAAAGACAACCAGACATTTGACTATCATCGTTGCGATGCTTTCGGATTTACTGAATACAGGCCGAGCGACGATGCCATCAAGGACTGGCTTGGACACCTGTTGATTGAGCGTGACGAGGCTGACTGTTGGCGCAAGGCCACTTTCGAAATCACATTCTAACCAGATTAAGTTTAATTAAGGAGATACTCCATGATTCACGAAGAGGAAATTGACGGACCAGTAGACAGCATCCGTCACACGCTCGAAGAAATCCGCACCACATTGCCGCAATATGAAGTCCCGTCGATTGACCGTCTTCTGGACGACATTGAGACAGAGTGCAATGAACTTGCTAACCTCGAAGAAGGCGAACCCGAGTTCGATAACCCCGTTTACGACATGCTGGAAGACCTTGGCTTGTCTGGCCTCTGGAGCACATACAAGCAGATTGATGTCGGGACTGCTAACGACCTCAGGGAAGCCTTCGTGAAGATTGTAAAATTCCACGGTTATCCAGTAGAGTAGCACCATGACACTAGAAGAATATTTTCAAAATAAATCCAGTTTGCATGATACCGAACAGCGTATCTTGCGGGCATGGGCCAAGAAACGTGGATTCGATATGACGGAAATCAACGGGATTTCCGTCAGGGAAGACCCGTGCGGCGAACGGGACATGATACAGCTGTGTGCTAATGACTGTTTCAGCAGATATAGGACAGAGACGTTCCATAAATCCGTAATCGAGCGTTGGCTGAAATAGTAGAAAAAATTCATAAACCACTTGACAGAGTGGTTTTATTTATCTATATTACTTCTTGTAAACCACAAGGAGGCCGACATGGCATACCAATCATTCGAAGAAAAAATCAAGGACTATGATGAACGCTCTGATATGCACTATTATGTGTATTTCAGTTCGGCAACATATTCCTATGAAGTCGATGCAATTCAATTCAAGAAGAAATCCGACCTCAAAAGCGAACGGTATCGCAACGAGAAGTATTATTCCACCTACCTGCTGGCTCAACAGGCAGCAGACAGGCTTAATGCCAAGGATACTGATGTCGGCCACGCCTTCGGTAGGGCTGCCAGTGAATTTAAGAATAAGCTCTATGCCGCACTGAAGATGGAAGGCATCACTGCCGCACAGAAATCCCTTATAGATGCTGCCATTGAAAACATGAGCGCACTCAGCAAGGTCATTAACAACGAACATTTCTAAAAGGAGTTAATTATGTCAAAGCACAAATTCCATACAGAGTTTGAAGGTAAAAGCCAGATGAATCTCATGGTCGATGGGAAAGCCGTCCCGTGCGAGACTGATACCGCAATAGATATCGCTTACCTTACCTATGTTGCTGGAACCAACGGCTTACATGGCGGTGATGCAGGCCATGGTGCAAGGGCGGTCCTTACTTTGTTTGGACATGAAGGGTTCTGCATGGGTACAAGGACTAGCAAGCTCGAGAGCGAAGCTGGGATTAGGTCGTATGAGTCAATGATTCGTGATGCAGAAAATGTTGAAGAAATTGATACCGACAACGCAGTATCAATCGTTGTCGAGGGCGATGCAGAAATTGAGTGCTTGGCCGATGCTCTCATCAAGGCTGGTGAGGCTCTTAACCGACAGATTGAAGAAAGCAGGAAGACGAAGGTATAACGATGAAGTTTAGAGCATCTGTACTTTCGTGGGTGAACCACAAGGCTGCAGACCTCCGTTACGCAGTCAAGCGTCGTGAATACGAGGCCCGCATTTTCGACCATAAAATAATGCAGCGTATCTACCATTTCATCCAGATGAAACTGAAATCCATCGTGAATGGTTCATACAAGTTGTACCTTAAATGCATGGAGTAAACTATAATACCATGACCGCACTGTATATCGCAATTTATGCCGTAGTCGCATTCTTCATCTACATCGTCGCACTGTTCGCATGGGCGTTAGGTATCGGCATGGGTTATCCCTATGCAAAGGCAAGTCACTGGTCGAACGTGGGATGCGTCTGCCTCACTGTCGTATATCCAGTTGCTGCAGTCGCAGCAGGCATCTTCATCTACAGTGGCTCACTGTATGTCGGGATTTATACCATCGCTGCCCTTCTCGTTTATGTCGTCGGCCTGTTTGCATGGGGGTGTGGAGTCGCTGGGTCGTATCCATGTTCCGATTACAAACACTGGTCTAGTCTCGGTTGCATCGCTATTGCCGTCGGATTTCCAATCGTGGCGGTTGCAGCAGGTTTCATCATATTAAGGTAAGGTATTTCATGTCCGAATTTGAAAAATCATGTTATTGGTGCAAGCATTTCCACAAGAAGGACCGTGTGAAGTGGTGCGGCGAGGAAAAGAAGAACTCGTGCATCGGAGACTGTTGCGATAATTTCGAATGGTGCTCGATTGTCAAGTCGTGGAAACCCAAGAATAAACGAAAATAATCTAGGAGAAGTTATGATTGATTTGCGAATTACAAATCTTGCCGACCAGTTAATCAAATCTGTTGATTTGAAAGAAGGTGACAACATTCTTATTGAATGTATAGATACGCCAGCCAGCGTAGCAAAGGCTTTGACCTTCGCCGCTACAGGCCGTGGTGCTAAACCCGTTGTTCGTACCATTACCAGTGAGGTCGAACGGGCGTTCGTGCTGCATGCATCGAAGGAAGCAAAGACATTCCGTGCTAATTACGAGCTTTCTCTCATGAAGGAAATGCAGGCGTACATCGCAATCCGTGGCGCAGAAAATGCGTTCGAAATGGCCGATGTGCCTGGTGAACTCCTTACCGAGTACAAACAAATCATGAAGCCCGTCCTTCGCTACCGAGTTGACCATACCAAGTGGTGCATCACCCGTTGGCCGAACGCTGCAATGGCGCAGGAAGCAAAGATGTCCACCGAGGCGTTCGAGCACTTCTACTTCGATGCCTGTCTCGTGGATTACAATCAGATGGCAAAATCAGCCAAGCCTCTTGTTGACCTCATGAACAAGACCCGCAATGTCCGTATCGTTGCCCCAGGAACCGACCTGCGCTTCAGTATCGAGGGTCTGCCAGCTATCCCCTGCTGTGGCGAAAAGAACATCCCCGACGGAGAAGTGTACACCGCACCTGTAAAGGACAGCGTAAACGGCAGCATCTACTACAACACGCCTACCGTGTATCTCGGGAAGCCGTTCAGCAACATCAACCTTATCTTTGAAAATGGAAAGATTGTTGATGCCAAGTGCTGTTCTGGCGACCAGGAAGCGCTCAACGCAATCTTCAACACGGACGAGGGAGCTCGTTTCGTCGGTGAGTTCGCCATGGGTCTAAACAAGATGGTGAACCGTCCGATGTGCGACATCCTCTTCGACGAGAAGATTGCTGGCTCAATCCACTTTACCCCAGGCAACGCATATCAGGATGCGTTCAACGGAAACCAGTCTGCTATCCACTGGGACTTGGTACTCATCATGACCAAGGAATACGGTGGCGGCCAGGTATGGTTCGACGACCAGCTCATCCAGGAGGACGGCAAGTTCGTCCATCCCGACTTGATTGGATTGAATTAGAAAGGGACCCCATGAAAAAGAAACTCGAAATACCAAGCTCCGTAATAGACGCCTTTAACGCAATTTTCGATAACTGGGATGAATACAGTAAGTATTCATCGGCAGACTCCGAGCGTAGGGACAGTATTCTCCAGAATCTGAAAAGGATGATGAACCCTACCGAGGAGGAAGCCAACCTTATTGACAAATTGACGTTGGCAAATGTAACTGCCGAAGCCATGCGGGAGGCCCTGGAAAAGAAAGAACCTGTACTTATCGAGAAATTCCGTCACGAATTCTCCAAGTGGCTCCGTGGGAAGTACCTATACAACCGCATACACCATTACTACATTCGTATACTCAGTGTAAAATTAGATGATACTCTGCATATAGAGGGCCCAACAATTATCGAAGAACACGAGGCTGAGGACATTACTAGGTTCGACAATAGTGATAGCGAATTTAACATCTTACCTCTTAAACAAGTATCCAGATGGAATCATCAGCATGAATTCGAACAGGTAATGGCACAGTTCGAGGAATGCGAGCTGTCCGACATAACTGATGCCGTGGAGAACAACAAGAAGGCATGGGTCGAACGCTACGACAACATGAAAGCGGCAATAGAGGAGTTTGCAAATATCGAACTTCCTAAAGACAAACAATGAGGTTGAACATGGTTTATTCAATCGAGAAAACTCGTGTCGGAGCCCTTGATGCAAGCGAGAGCATATTCGACCATTTCCGTAAACGCTATCCGAAGTTCGACCAGTGGCTGTTACAAGTATCCCATCGGGATGCTTATGCTGTAAAGGATGGGAAAACCATTGTCGCATTTATGATTCTCAAACGGGAATCATCATATGATGTAAACGACGAGATACAGCCCATGATTCCAAAAGCGAATCATTTGAAGATATGTTCACTCTGTTCAATAAAGGAAAGGGAAGGGCTTGGCTCTGTGCTTCTGCATAAGGCAATCGAGGTGGCAACGGCTGAGCATCTCCCGTATATCTACTTTACCTTGCCTAACTCGAACCAGAATGAATTAACTCAACTGTTCTTTGAAAAGCGAGGGTTTGAAATATGCGGCTCAACCAAAGACGAGGTAGTCTATATGAAAACTATCTCCGCCATCAACACAGAACCGATGGATACCGTCCAGGTAATTACCGAGGACTATGTAGGCCGCACATACAACTACACCCACCCGAAGACGAACCGCTTCCTGAGCGTCAAAATCACTGAAGACATGGTAGGCAAGCCGCTTGAAGAAGTTCTTGACGAAGCATCGGATAATAAATCTTCGAAAGTAAATTGGCGTAATCTGCTGAAGGAAATCGGCAAGCTGTTCATTGAAGTTCTCTTAATTCTGTGGCTCGTAATCTGGTTCAACTTTGGCCAGCAAAGCGACAAGCTATGGGTTGGACTGCTTGGAAACTACATCGGTCTTGTCCCGATACACTTCTTCCTCTGTGAAGGTATCACCGAAAGATTGAAGAAGCGAACAAAAGAAAAATAAGCGAGAATGCTATGAAAAGAATAGGTATTACCGAGACGTTCGACCCATGTTTCGTACCTGACTGGGAAACGAAACTGCTCGAAGCCAACATCGTCATATCCAAGGAACTGAACGATGAAATGATTGAAAAGCTCCTCGTCGTGCAGGACAGGGTTATCTTCCACCATACCGTAACGGGACAGGGCGGAACGATACTCGAACCGAACGTAAAGACTCCAGAGCATGAGTTCGAACAGTTCAAGAAGCTGCTCGACCGTGGCTTCGACTACCGTCATTACGTCCTCCGTCTCGACCCGATTATCCTCTGGTCGGCTGAAACACAGGCCAACATCCAGAAGGTGCTCTCCATGTGGGCGACAGTCGTGCAGGAACGACAGGCGTTCATGCGTTGCCGTGTCTCCGTCGTCGACCTCTATCCCCATGTGAAACAGAGACTTGCCGCTGTCGGCTACAAGGTGTTCTACGACAACTTCACTGCCCCAGACGCCGTTTTCAGGCGTGTAGACTCACTGTTGGCACCCTACTACCATACCTTCACGTTCGAAGCCTGTGCCGACCCAAAGCTGTTGCCATACAACATTCTTGAATGCGGCTGTGCAAGCTACAAGGACCTCGGTATCCTCGGCGTGGATGACAAGGAGTATGGGCAACCAGAGAAGAAACAGCGTGCAGAGTGTAAATGCCTCGCCAAGAAGCAAATACTGGATGTGAAGCCAAGACGCTGCCCTCACGGATGCCTCTACTGCTTCTGGAAGGACTAATTATTAAATTTTTTTTGTTACACCTCTTGACAATATAGCTTTAACTAGCTATATTGTTTTTTGTAACAAAAGGAATCAACATGAAGAAACTCTATTATGTCCGCCGTGCGCTGTTAACCCTGTTCGAAGCCTATCCTGACGACCCGAAGGAAGGCTGGATGCCGAAGGCCCAGTGCCGAGGTGGTCACGAGATTAAGTATCCAGGCAAGTATGATTCCCTTAGCGGGTTGCTTGCTGCGATATCTCCAACGGACACCTACTACCCCATCGACAGGTGGAAGGTCTCCGACATCGAGGATGGCCGCTTCCTCATGACCATCGACGTTCTTGTAGACTACAATGAGCGTGCTCCCAGCGAAGATGTCGTCAAAGCGTGGAAGAACGGAAAGGCGCAACTCTATCATGGACACTTCTCGGTAGAGGTTCTCGTGCAGAGAATCGAGAACGTGTCTGCAGACGAAATTAAGAGAGATGTTTCAGTAAAGACGCTCAGAGTCTAAGGAGAATGCGATGTCCACCTATGCTGTTTCAGAAATCGAATACTGGGGAATGGTGCCCCGTATCAAGATGCATTATCTTGGAACTGACAGAGATAAAGCAATCGAGGTATTTGAAGATAAATTCAAGTTGAATACTTGGAACTACGACAAGAAGAGATTTTATTGTCTTCCCAAAAAAGTTGCGCTTGAATTGGGCAACCATCCTAAATTTGAAAAGGTTGCCCTCTATCTTATCCGTGAGTGTGATGACAACGGAAAGGTCGAGATTGGCTCGGACTGGGACGATGGTGAGGGGGATTATCCAATCTATTTACAGTTCACTAAGTCGGAAGACTAAAAGGAGAATATCATGGGAATTTTCGGCAAGGTCATAAACGCCGTCATCAACGGCGTTGAAAGCAACAGCGTCACAATTAACGGTAAGACCTACACTGGAAGGAACATCACTGTTACCGACAATAATGTAATCATCGACGGCAAGGAAGTTGGCATCGCCGACAGGAAGGTCGAAATCATTATCAACGGAAACGTGGGTGATGTAAGTACGGCTTCTGGAAAGGTAGATGTCAAGGGCGATGCAAAGAACGTATGGACGGCATCTGGCGATGTCAAGGTTGCATCCTCCGTCACGAACTGTGTGGATACAAAGTCTGGCTCCATTGAAATCGGTGGCGATGTCGGCGGGAACGTGCGTACTACCTCGGGTGACGTGTTGGTCGTTAGGGGTTCAATCAAGGGAAACGTGGACACTATCTCTGGCGATATCAGCCATGGCTAAGTGTCACAAAATATATACATTTTTTGTGACATTTCAACAACAGGTTTGCACTCGAAGAAATGTGCATGGATACAAACTTCTCGTTGAACCGATTCGTCATAGCCGATGACGGCAGCGGGGCTACATTCTGGATAGAAAAAATAAGGAGTTCGAGATGATTTATCGAGCAAGCTACACACGAGTCATAGAAATAGATGCCCATGGGCACACAAGCGAAAATGCACTCAACATGCTGAGGGACGCTATTATGGAAGATGTGGCCGACCCAGGTGGAAATCAGTTCAAAGTGAAGCTAATCGAGCCTAGACGGAAGAAGAAATAAATTTTTTGGCGAATCCTCTTGACAGGTAGGATTTAATTATCTATATTCTTTGATGTAACCATCAAAGGAGAAACAACCATGTATCTGTTCAGAAGAATCAGCCACGAAAAGAACCTTACCAAGAAAGGTAGCGGTAGAGTAACGCTGTACCAGTCCCTCAGCCCCGACTTGAACCATCTTATCGCCTGTGCCAAATCCAATGTGGCGAGTCTCGACGATAAGCTCCCGAACTGGCATGTCCATGTGAAGAACCCAGACCAGAAGTACCATCCTGGCTGCGTCTTCCAGGCCGAAGGAATGACACAGTTCATGTGGGGTGTCGGCCCCCATGACGACCAGCTATACGAATGCAAGACGAAGGTCTACATCTTCAATGTGGACTATATCCCGTCTGAAATGGCTAAACCAATCAATGAAGAGAACATTTCCTTTGAACCATTTTACACGTACGGCAAGCACCCAGACGAAGTCTATGCCGAAACTAACTAAAAAGGAAGCTTAATATGAAAAAGTTCATTCTCGTTATACTTGCCATCGCCGCCATTGCATTCGCAGAACCCTACCATGTGGATATCCAATTCAAGGGATTCGACCGTCTGGAAGCACTTGATTCCACCGATTGGATAATCGACACGCTGGACAACCGCTGCGTCCTCCGTGAAGAAGTCAAGACTTATCGTGATACAATATGGATGGGAACAAAGAAAATCGTCGCCCAGCCTAATCGCTATGTCAACGAACACCCGATGGACTACTATGATTTGGTTACCTGCAAGACTGACGACATGGTCGGGAAGGAACGGGTTAATCTGGTTGTCCAACATTTCGTCAGGTTCAGGTGTCCCGATAACCCGAAGTATAGAATTTACGAGCAGCATATCGCCGAAATGGTAGTACGTGAATGTGCCCTTCCATACAAGGTGGATTGGGTTGTCAAGTTCATACCTGGCCTGCACTTACCATCACGACTAATCGAGCCGCACGAAAAAAGTTGGTACGAAAAACTTTAGTATTGCCAAAATTGATTTAAGTTCCTATATTGAAAGTTGACCTCCAACTAAAAGGATAAAATATGCTGTCACTTGACGAATGCAAGAAACATGTCGCAAACGGCGAACCGTGCCAGATGATGACGCCAGACGGAAAATGGGTTCCGTTTAACGAACATGATGTTATCACAAAGTTCCGTGTCGCTCCCCGTCTGTTCCAGAACAGCGGTCCGAGAATAATGATGTACGCTCTCCTGCGTCTTGAAGAAATGGTCGAAAGACATTTCCGTAATACGGGCATGTGGATTGACCTGCCTGAAGTTGGTTTCAAGAAAGACTGGACGATTACTGGTGGTTCCAAGGGATTGCTCGGTGGTCGTGACATACGGGTTGCGCCAACTATTGAAGACCAGATTAGAGCAGCAATCGGTAAACCTCCTAAGGAATTGATTGACCGTAAAGATGTGCGCCTGAGGGATATCTTTAGGACGTACTTCCGCATCGTGAAGGAGAAGTCAACCTTATATACGGTACAACGGCGCCGCCTTAGTATTGCTCCTTGCGGTAAGGAATGGGATACTGTATTCAGTGTAGGACAGGATTACTTCAAGGAAAATGACAACTTCAATACGACCAGTGAGAAGGCGGGAAAGAGTCCTAGCTGGTGCATTAGGGTTTACTTTGACTCCATATATCTCCCGAAAGCATGGAAGTCAAAGTTGGAGAAATATCAGTATAGTTGCTGTGAGCGATATCCGATAAGACAGCAGCGTATCCAGAGCGTGTCCAGAATAACTCCGTGCGGAAACGAGGTTCTCAACAACATCGCACTCTATATTTGCAACTACCTTACTTTCATCAGCCGTATCGACATGAACCTGAAGGACTTTTCCGATTTCATCGAGAACAACATGGAAAAGACCAACGAGCCTACCCACTACCTGACAAAACCAGATTGGGTTCCAGACAACAGGAGCCTTGTTATCTATAAGCAGTACGATGAGTTCGATAAATATAGGGCAGCCGCCCTCGGTAGAAACAAGTATGATGAAAACGGATATCTGGACCACCACCAGACCGAAACAATCCTCTTGCGGTACTTCAATGCGAAATACCACGGAACCATCTATGAAGTGAGACATTAACTCAATAAACCAAAAAGGAAACAGAACATGCGTAGACTGTTTATTATCAGAAAGGATTTGCAGCTGCATCCTGGAAAGTTGGCTGCTATGGTGGCCCACTGTGCCGAAGGGTACTGGCTAAACGTATTTAAGTATCTGAGCGTCGTCTTGGACAACGAATACGATACACTGCCAGTAGAAACTCCGAACGACCCTGATTACTGGATGCGTTATCGTCATCCTGCTGTATTTGAGGCGGCGAAAGATGCTCACGAACGGGGTGAGAAAACATTTAAGTTCAAGGCGGAAAACTCCCGTCCTACGAAGACGATTTCGTTTGAAATCCCGAAAGAAATCTGGGATGGCTACATCAATGATATCTTCACGAAGACAATCTGTGAGGCAAAGAACCTTAACCATCTAATGAAGGTGGTGGACGTTGCAAAGGAACTTGGTTTGGTCGAAGGTATCGACTATGGTTTCATCGACGATGTTTGCAAGACCGATTTGACCCCAGAATTCACCGACGAGAACGGTGTTGGCCGTTGCCGTGTTGGCATCTGGTTCAAACCGCTTCCTGACGATATCAGCCATAAGCTGAGCAAGAAGTACCAGCTCTACAAGGATTAACCATGAGTGAAAAAAAGCCATTCTACTGCGATTACAGCAACAACATCCAGCTCTTCTACCGCATCGAAATCACTGGTAACGACGAGAACGGCGATGAAACCGTACTCAGCGAACAGGAAAAGAAGCAACTGCTCCCAGACCTGCTCTCGGCCTTCCAATCATCCTTCATGGGCAAGACATACCCCCTGTGTGATGACCAGTTCCCCGAAGGAACCAAGGCTGGCGGCCACTTCATATCCTTCGACAAGGAACACGGCATAGTCCTCTGCATGGGAGTCTACATCAGCTCCCGCATCCTCAGAGACACCGAGAAGACCAAGGAAGTCCTCTACAAGATTGAAGACGAAATCTACGGCCAGTTCAACGACGGATGGGGCGAAAACGGATTCGGTTTCGAAAGCGGCGGCAAGCCTTACTACTGCCAGTTCAATACGAGCAACCTTGTCGGCATCGTCGCAGCTGTACAGGGCTACTGTGCCAACTTCAACGTAAGGTGGAAGAATACCGAGGCAATCGAGAACATCAACTGGATGCTCTACCATGACAACGGGGCGTTCAACATGCTGTACAGGCCCGAGGAGAGCAAGAAGGAAATCCAGGCCCAGCTCGATATGCTCAAGAGGTTCGGCATACCACCCGAAAAGGACAACACGATGCAGCGCTTCAACTACATCAAGGAACACCTCGACATGTTCTTCTGCATTTGAATGTAAAATATCAAAAAAATCAGAAAAAATCCTTGACAATATAGCTTTAATTAGCTATATTGTTTTTGTATTCAGAAAAGGATTGATGCAATGGCAAACACCCCCAAAGAAGCGACCGTATATGTGCAGAAAGGTTCCCCGTGGATTACCTGCTGCTGCCCCGTGTGCGGCAAGACCGTATACCGTTCCCAGAAATTCTGCCCCGAATGCGGACAGGCTCTCTCGTTCAACGACTACCGCATAGTCAGCGAGACGGGAGGCCACGGAATCAAGCTGCCCTACGCATGGCAGCGCATCGTCATCGGCGATGCAGTCAAACTGGAATACATTACCCGAACCCTCAAAAAGCTCGAAGCCGAATGCCAGATTGAAGACAACCCCATCCTCCGCATCATTAGGGAAGCATATATCAAAACCTGTTTCGAAAACAAAGGATAATCCCATGAGAAAGTTTACAAAGACCCACAACGACCTCAAATGGCTCTTCCCCGTCGCAAAGACCAAGAAGGAAGCCGAAAAAGTATTCAACTATGTCGAAGAACAGGCTAATGAGCTTGCCGACATCGCAGGTGTCAATGACGGGGATAGGGACCTCGCCATCGACTGCTTCATGAAGGGCTACTCCTACTGCATGCAGCTCGAAATCCACCGTGAAGTCGAAAATGCCATCAAGAGACTCTACCTCAACCTCTTCAACATCAAGAAGGATTACGGCAAGGAAGGTAACAAAAAGGAATGGGACAAGTATTTCCGCTTCCACGAGCTCGAAGACCTGTTCCGTCATCTCGCATGGGACAGCAAGGAAAAGGAAGGCCTTAGAAAGGAACTTGTGAAGCTCCTCGAGAAGTCCATCTTCGACAGCGACGCACTTGTGCAAAACTTGAAGTCATATCTCAAAGCTGTCAAAAAAACAAAGTAGCAACAGGATTTCCCCCATGGATAAGAAACCGCAACCGCCACAGATGGAAACCATCTCGGACGAGACCTGGGCTAAACTTAAATCAATTAGCCATCGCATCGACGAGCTGAATGCCCAGATAGACGAACTCAACGAGGAAGCCTACTCCCTCGTCCCGAAGCATACCTTCGAGGAATGCAAGGCCATGGGATGCGAAAACACCCACGGCAACAGGTGGGACTGCCATCACTACTGTGTCCGCAGGAAGAACTACAAGGGTTGCTTCCATGATTACTACCGCCAGAAGAAGAAAGTGTTCAAACCCAAGGTTGACTACCCGACCCTCGGCTGGAAAACCGTCGTAACCGAAGGAAGCGACTTCGTTCGTAAAATAGCCAAGGAAACCGAGAAGACACTCGTTCTCGACGACGCTTGGAAGACTACTCTGCTGAAAAGCACAATCAAGCGGGCCGAAGACTGCATCTTCATCCAGGACAGGTCTGGAACGACATACCTCTGTGCAGACGACCCCGATACCATCGAGATGCAGAAGACCCTCCTCCAGGTTCTCCGCAGGGAATGGTGCGAGGCGGTCAGCGGCAAATTGAAACTATAAGGAGCCAAAATGGATTACTTTAAGAACACCCGTGAATTTCTCGAAAAGTACCTCCGTACGAACCCTGAACTCAATAAGATGACACCGAATGAGGCATACGAGTTCGAAACCCTGTGCGGACAGGTTAAGTTCGATGAGACATGGACTGAGAAAGACTTCGAGGTCCTCGATGCGGAAATCGGCGTGAAGGCGCAGAACGCATACCTGCAGGACATGAGTGACATCAAGCTGTACTTCATGAACAGACTAATCGACCTCGCCAAGAGTGGCTTAGTCACCACGACGGAAATAAGGAAGGTCGCAGCAATCAAGACCACATTGAAGTCACTCGACAAGCTCGCCGCTGGCTCCGACTCGTTCCGTTGCAAGGCCGAGCAATACGAACGCTATTCCGACGGTAGATACAATAGCCCGTACGACCTGAACAGCGTCTGCCGTGCAAGGATGAACCTCGTGCTTACAGTGACGGATACCATAGTAGAGCTCGACAAGAAGTTCACCGAAGCCCTTACGAAAATCCTCCTCGGTTAAAGGATGCCCTATGGATAAAGCGACATTCAGGCAAAAGGTAAAGGAAAACCTAATCTCCCAGCTCCTCCCCCTTGACGACGGCCCCGGCCACCTCACGGAGGAGGAAGCGGAAGAAATGATTTCCGACCACGAACACGCCATCGACTATGAATTCCCCAAGAGGGATGACTACGTAAATGAATCCAATTGGATATCCGCAACGGCCAACTGGATTTGGACCCTCGACTATTGCTAGGAGAACAATCATGCCTAAACGCAAGACCCTCCGTGAAAAACTCGCCGAACGCATCAAGAAAGAACTCGGCTACGATGTGGATATTCAAACTTGGAAGACCACCCACGCCAACCACTGGCAGAGAAGCGCAGGGGCGTGTTCAAGCTACGTCAGGTGCAAGAACACCCCCGCAGACCTCATGTTCTTCGGTCGCATAAGCGAGTACCTGAAAGACGATGTCTACCTCGACGAAGTAAGCGACGGCTTCGGCATGATGATTTACGCAGAAAAGAAAAAATAAAAATTTTTCACAACCCCCTTTACAAACCGCCTTTAATTACCTATATTCTGGTAAAGAGGTAAACAAACATGACAGAAAAACTTGTATTCACAGACATGGAACTCGACCTGTTCCAGACAGACTCCCCAACCACCTTCGGCAACGACGGCAAAGTAATGATTGTATCCGATAGCCTCCTGAACGGAAACGGATACCTCACGAGCAAGGTACTCGCCTACCTCCCTGGCAGGGAATACCCCGTCGTCACCCAATCTGGCCAGTACAAGTACTGTGCGGAAATCCCCGTAGGCAAAATCCGCATCAACAAGTACCTCGACCATAACCCCATGTTCATCAGGGGAAAGGTCTCCTCCATCTTCGCCCTCCCTGGCTCGGGAAAGACCGAAGCCCTCTGCCAGAACGCTGTCGATGCCTGCCTCAACAGCTACAATGTCCTCTATATCACATTGGAAGCATCCATGGAAGCAATCTGCAGCAGGATTGGCAACATGGCCCCCAACCCCCTCCGTAACCTTAAAATCGCCCAGGGCAAGCCCAGGATGACAACAAAGGATGTAAACACCCTAATCACAGCCTGCGAGTTAGAACCCGACGTGGTAGTCCTCGACTACATCTCCCTGGTAGAACCCTATGCTACTTCCAGCAACCAAGACTACCGCAGAAGGACAACTTACTTCGAACTCGTAGATATCGCAAGGAAGAACGATATCTCCATCTTAACCTCAGAAGCCGTATCTCCCGTGTAAAGGAACCCCCCTGTGAAAGGAACTAAACCAAAGGCACCGTGCCCCCTATGCCAAGACCCATCGGGTGTAGGTCACTACCAAAAGACCTATTACCCGAAGTCAACCTGCATGGGTGGCTATGTCGGCACATGGCTCTCCAAACAGTACCAGCTCGAAGGAAACCGACTGAAGGTCACTGTCGAAGCCCAGCACCAGGACGAAACCGATATCTTCTACGATAACGACGAAACTGAAAGAGACAGAGCCACACTCGTCATGTCTTTCAGAATCTCCAAGTGCCCCCTCTGCCGTAAGAAAATCAAAATAAACAATTAAGTAAACAAAGATAGCGTGGCGGAAGTGGCAGACGCTACCTGTTCCAGGACGGGTTGGGCAACTGGTAATGGCTAGTAAAGCCTGTCCCCTAAAAAGGACGGGAAGCCCGTGCAGGTTCGAATCCTGCCGCTATCTATAAAAAGCAAAGGTCTCCGTATGCCGAAGGAAAAAATTGGTTATTTTAAACTTACATTCCAGGGCCTGGGTAACTACCAGTATACCGAAAAGGTAACGAGCGCAGGTACGGAAGAGTCAGTGAAACGCTGGTACAAGAGCATCGGTAGACCCATAATTGCCGTTGAATTGATTCGATGGGTGACTCCCGAAGAACAACAACAGGCAAGCCCGTGCTCATGTTATTAACCTAAAAATCAAGAGGCCGAAAATGATAAGCAAGGAAGAAATCGAACAGACGCTGGAAAATTACGAAAAGCTCGTTACACGGGCCCAGCATGTGTATAATCGTCTTTATACCGAGCTGTACACTAAGTACGGTAAATATCATTATGATATGGAGTATGAGCTTTTCCGTGGCGACGAAAGCGGATATGATATGCATGTCAAGCCTGCAGATAATTCGGAAAACATTGATTTCGGTACGTCTGACCGTGATAGGGATGGCGACTATATCGGTTATGTCACGTTCAAAAAGGAATTCCTTTATAACGATGAAGCCCTGGCCGCCTATATCAAGTCCGAAACCGAAATACGTGAAGAAGAACTGAAACGCCAGAGAGAAGATGAAGCGGCGAAACGTAAGCGTGACGCAGAAAAGAAAGAAGCTGAGGAACGTGCGCTCTATGAAAAGTTAAAAGCTAAATACGGTGATAAATAGGATAGAACCCATGAAAAACAATAAAGACTACATCTGCTTCATCAATATGGTCGCCGTCGTGATAGGCATCTATCTCCTATATACGGCAGAACTCTCCGTTCTCCAGATATTCGGCCTCGTCATCTTCGTCATCGTCAATACCGCTTCCTTCTGGACCATGCTGGATTTGATATACAAGGAAAGATACAGGAGATAAAAATAAAAAAGTTTTCAAACCCCCTCTTGACAGAGGGGATTTATTTATGTATATTCTTTATGTCAAACCCCAACAAAGGAGCGGCTATGAAAGACAGAACATTTCCTATCGACTTCGGCAAGTTCAAGTGTGTCGAGCCGTATTCGGAAAACGGGATTGAACTTGTCAAGGGGAAGACCTACGAAGTGTATTCCTACGACAGCAGGTTCGTCTATATCTGGGGAATCAAGAACGCAAAGTTCTCACACATGTTCTTCTGGGAACATTTCGAAGAAGCTTAACCAAACATTAAACAAGGAAACCTAAGATGAACCGTAAGGAATTCGAAAAGAAGTACAAAGGCAGCAGCGATGAAATGTTCAAGGACGCCCTCTCCGTCTTCGACTCCATCGAAAAAAAGCTGAAGGAAGAGGAAGATTCCAGATACTACGACTCCTTCATGGGAGCAGGGTAAGCTCAAACTTAATCCAATTAAAGGAAACAACACCATGTGGACACTAATCATATTCACTGTTCTAGCAACGGGTCATTCTGGCGGCCTGTCCTCCACCTCGGTCCCTGGCTACACCTCCCTCAGAAGCTGCGAAAAGGCAGGGTATGAACTCGTAACGAAAGCCCCCGAGACAAGGTACTTCTACAGCCAGACGCAAAAACCCCTCTTCGGAAAGGATACGACCCAGCTCTATTCCGTTAACTATGAAATAATCAGGTACGGCTACCAGTGCGTCGAGGTGAAATAACCATGGAAGAAGTATATCAAGTTTCATCTGTTCCTGTCATGGGCATCTGGTGCGCCTACAAGCTCGCCCCAATCTACCCGTTCTTCCCCTCGTTCAATGTCTCGGAAGCTAAACACGGCCAGAACAGCGTTAAAATCCTCTCCACCGAAAGGGGAAAATTCATCCAGAAAGGAACTATCCACCGCAGGATTAACCCGAACGACCTACTCAGTTCCAACCCAATCGAGGTGGACATCCCGTACGAATACAGGATTAAGTTCCAGCTCGAAGACGGAACAGTCCAGACTGTATATACCAATGACGACGATGCAGGATGTCTGCTCCGACTAATGTCCGCACAAGAGAATATCGACAAGTTCCACGATTTGGCAATCAGGGGTCATTGGCAAGCGGCTATGACCGCTCTCAGGGGCGACCTAATTGTTGAAAAATCCTACATCAGCATGACAGACAAGGAAAATCTTGAAGCGCTTGCCAAATTGGCCGGTAATAAACAGGATTAAGTTTATGACACAAGTGCGTGCAACACACAACCCCCAAAAGGAATTGAACCCCATGACTAAAACAATCAACTACAAAAACAAGGCCCTCCCCGTCTTCACCAGCCAGGAATCCATCCTCTTCCCCAACGAAGGGGAACTGATGGCAGTAGCCAACTGCGATGATACATTTGCCCTCGCCAATGTCATCGCATATCTCCCCAGTAGGAAATTCCCCGTAATCACCACGGCTGCCGACTACAAGTACTGTGCCAGACTCCCAGAAGGCTCCGTTATCCAGAATGAATACATTGATTCCCTCTCCCTCCAAAAAGGCCAGATACACATCATTACCGATACATCCTTCCCCAATATCCTGGAATCCCTCTGCAAGATTACCCTCGATGCCGCCAAATCCGACTGGAAGGTGTTCTTCATCTCCTCCAATACCAATGTGGATGACCTGTACAAACGCCTGAACAATATGGCCGACTTCCCCCTGGACAAGAACCCCATATATCTCAAAAACGGATGGACAAACATGTGCATGACCGCAGAGATAAGAAACGCTATCAAAACCGTAGAAGAATCCAAGGAACATCCACAAATCGATGTCCTCGTCATTGACTCCCTGGAAGCCACCATCTCCCCCTACATGATAAGAAAGGAATCCCTCCTCGGTCTCCAACACATTGCCAGGGAAAAGAACATCGCTGTCATCACCTCCGAAATCATCCAATAACAGAAAATTAAAAAAATTTTTCAAGAGGTTAACACCATGGCCCTATCCTATATCCCCAAAGACGTATCAGACTTCATCACGGTAGACAAGCTGATTGAATCCCTTACTAGACTCCGTGATAAATACAACTGCGGAAACCTCCCCGTTGCACTATCCCATTGGGAAGACTTTGACATGGGGGAAATCCATAAGAGCGGCGTAATAACAAGGGTCTCTACCACCGACGGCCCAAGGGTACTCTATGGAAGGTCAATGTTGGATTCCATGGAATGCATCATGCTCGATTTCGAGTTATTCCCTCAGACTTCTTACTAGGGTTTCAGACATAGTTTCAGACAAGGGCCCGAGCGTCAGCTCGGGCCCAAAAAATTAAAAATTATTTTCGCATCCCAGAAAATTAAAAAAATTTTCGACCCTCGGTTCAAACCCCCTGTTTTGAAAACGCTCAAAAAACGCCAATTTTGCCATAGGTTCTTTCCCGTTACGATGGGTTTTTAGGACGTATCGGCGGCGGGCGGCGGTGATAAAATGAATCTTTTAGAACTGATTTAATTAACTATATATGAGACTCGGGTCGACAAAGAAGGGGTTAAACCTAACCCTCGTGTGTCTGCACAGGTTATCAACAGGTTGTCTACAGGGTTTCGACGGGCTTCACACCATGGTTTCAACAGGCCATTTCAGACACGGGTTTTCAACGGGTTTACACCCAGGTTATCAACAGTCATTTCACA
>AUXO018017040.1_pt1 | contig 30671 bp, 51 predicted proteins | sample 768731 | NCBI WGS metagenome assembly AUXO01 (sample SAMN02715735, study PRJNA202380) | gut metagenome | biome: sheep rumen | host: Ovis aries | place: New Zealand: Palmerston North
CTCGGATTTACTGTGAGTATTTTTGTCTCCATAATTCGTAACCTTCCTGTAATGTCCACTGACCAGGTTTTGCCACATAAGACAGGTCGTACAATGTGGGCTTCCCATTTTCATCTTTTTCCAATACATTTGAGCCGGCCAATTCAAAGATACCACGATACTTCATACTAACTGGATTTTTACTGAAAACATTTGTATTCATTAGGTTTATCTTTTTGCCTGCTACTCTCTCTGCAATTATTAAAACCTCTTTACTTAATGCGCAGCATAATACCAATTTACTTAAACGCTTCTCACAAGTTGGTGCTACTGCGAAATCACACATTAAGAAGATATTTGGACCTTCGTACTGTGAAGGATACCCAAACATAATATTATTTGCAAGACCGAAAAACCAAAGCATCTACCATTATCGAATAGACCAAACATAATATGTGGATTTGCATCTGAGATAACTCTCTTACTGAGGTACAGTGCTTTGTTTTCTATAAATTGGTCCACTGTTAACCTTTTGATACCAATGTTGCCAGTTAATTTATAATCCGGTCCAATCTTAGTAATTGGTGTACCTTTTGTTTCTTTTATCCTAGTTTCGATAAAATGCTTCTGGGAACTTTTACCATAAACAAAAATGGCTTTTCCTTTTGCTGTAACTGACTGGCCAACTTCATATTGAGAAAGTTCTGGAATCTGTCTTTCCATACAAATGCAAAAGTTATTCAGCTTTTTCACTTTGCCTACAAATTGTGTTATAGCAACATCCGGATCAAACTCTGTGTATTCTGGTTTTTCATAAAAGAATACCGATTCTAGCTTTTTCCACATCCTCTCATATCCACCACTATAAAATGGCGGGAAAGATATAAAACCGTCATTTGGACCAATCCCGTCCAATAAATCCATTACATCACCACAATAAAAGCTGTCAATATTTGTTTTTGCTTCCTGTAGCTTTTTCTTTAGCTTTTTATGGATTTCTGGAAACTGCTCTGTATATGCCTGATACATCCTCTCGAAATAGATACCTTTTCTATCGTAGGTTAACATATCTGCTGCAATAAGCATTGTTGCTATTTTGTCTACATCTGTATCCATATACTTACTGAACAATTTATATTTGCCAGTAAATTCTTCTCGGATTTTTAAACCATCCAAACTCTGACCTGCAAAGAATTGTCCTATGTACGAACTGTAGATTGTTACATCGTTTGATGTTATTGGACATTTTGTTATTTTGCTGATACTACGCTCGATTGTAAAATTACCACTACAGCCAACATAAATTCTGTCGACATTCCACTCTTCTACCAACTTTCCTACGATTTTTATACAGGATTGTGGCAATGTACCTTGAAACATACTTTACCTCTTTTTAACGATAAATACAACGATACCGGCAGCGTTTTAAACTGCCGGTTCGCATATATTATTTCCTCTTACATTTTCCATTTAGAAAAGGGACATCTGCCCAGGAATGTCTTTAGACTTTTTAGCCCGCTTTTTTACCGCCTTTTTCGCCATTCCTTTATAGTCTACCTTTTCCAAATCTTCAGGACCGAGTTCCTTAATCTCAACATCAATACCGTACTCTTTCAAACCTTCTTCCAACCATCTAGCAACCATATGCCTATGGCAGAACGTCTCACCGGATTCGATTTTCGCCTGAGATTCATAACAAAGCAGGATAGCATCTTCACCCAAATCCAACCATACATCCATAGGGTCTAACTTATCAAGTATCTGCTCCCTGTACATCCTCTCGTACTCTTTTTCATCCTCACACCTTATCATCTCCCACGTAGGGAACAGTGCCGGATAACTGGGTCCATTCCAATACTTACTCGTCCGGCTTATACAAACACCCTTGTCAGCGAACTGTTTATATGCCTTAGAATTCATCCTGCCGTAGTAACTTGTCCTCATTTTTTAACCTCCAGATCAACTTTGCTTTATTTTTTACTATATATAAAGTATATACCATATTATATAAAAAGTCAACAATTTTCTTTTTGGCTACAAATTTTTATTCCCTTTTAAACCGCTCTAGGAGCGTTTCTAAGGCGTTTTAAAAATTTAGTGCAGGTTTGTACCTGATTGCCATTTTAAAGGCTATTCTGGCTTATTCTCCACGTCCTCAGAAGTATCTAAAATATCGTATCTGCTGCAGATACATTGAACTATTTTTTCTGCCAATGCTGGACCAATACCTTTAATACTTTGGAGCATTTGTAAAAATTCTTCTTGTGACCATTCTATGATAATATTTTCCGAGCAGTCTATAATTGCTGCATTGTCTGGAATTTTCTCTAATGCTTCTTTATAGCCATCATTGTATGCATTCTGGTAGAGTTTTATTACCCATCGATTGAATTCATTTTTAGACATTTTCTGGCATTGCTGATACTGGGAGAAAGACATTTTGTATTTCATTTTGCACCCCATATATAATTTGCCGGTAAATAGTCCCAAGCGGTTTGATACCTTGAATAGACTGGATTTTCGTATTCCCAACCACTGCCGTTCCAATACAATACTCTAGGAATTTTTGAACATTCAATTGATACCAAATAATAATCTGGCTCAGGTGGTTTTCCAGTTTTCCATCTTCCGATTGTACGCATCCCAAAACCTCCATAATTATCTGTGCTTTGAGTTTTCCATTAATACCGATACAAGTAATATGAACATACCGATTATACAGATTTTTATTGGCAACATAATGTTTTCAGAATCCAGTGCTGAACCACCAAACATTACGACGAGGACTCCAACAACCATGAATAGATATATAAGAGCGTCCTGTACTTTTCTAGCCATTACAATCTCTCCTTTTCAAACCAATCTTCCAAGTCACACATATACAGTATTAATTCTTCAATCCTAGTTGTTGGGATTGTTATTTCACCGTCTTCGGATACTTCTGTAAACCTTGTTACTGGTTTTGGAACCGATATCCCTTTGCCAGTCCTTTTTGCATACGTCTTTAGGATATAAACTATAAACCAGAATAGTGGCGGCAAAAACCATCCAACATTTAGTCTTAAATTTCCTGCCACCAAATATGCTACGAGATACGGATACAGCATATCGATTACTTCAGCTATCTGGTTAGTATGGTTGTGTATCCAAAGTGTAAACGATTGTACCGTATCCTTTATAATACCAACAATAATAGATACCATCTGCTTTACCTCAAACCAAGCTGCTGCTTTGTTACTTCCGATTTTGCTATTTTGTCTGCATACTCATTCATTGGATTCCCACTGTGCCCTTTTACCTTTATAAAGGCTATTTGGTATCTATCCATTTTTAGTGATACCAATGTGTGATATAATTCCTGCCATACATCTGCATTTTTTACTGGGTCACCCAACGCTGTCTGCCAACTATTTATTCTCCAGTTATACAACCAACCATTATTGATTGCATTTACTACATATGCACTATCTGAACAGATATCATATGTCACTTTATTGCTTTTACTTTGAATTAGTTTTAATGCTTCTAGAACCGCTACAAGTTCCATCCGATTATTTGTTGTATTCCTGCTCCCACCTCTTTTGTCTAAAATTTTATCTTTACTATACCATACAACCGCCCAACCACCTGGACCAGGATTCCCAGAACATGCTCCGTCGGTGTATAGCCGTATAACATTATCCATTACTTTTCCTCTTAATCGAATACCGAGAAATCACCATCGCTCAAGTATTCAAGTGTCATATACTCATCATTTGTAAGTATTAAATTTGACTCCGATGCAAGACGCAGAATCAACTTTGCAAAAAATATAATTGCTTTTCTTACCATTGGCTCAAACAAACATTTTACGCGCATACTATTTCCTCGTCTTACTGTATAACAAAATTACTGCCTTTGCAATACATTCGTAAAGCGTACATCCATATGTAATACCAATATCATTTAGTGTCTGGCCATCTATAACTCTGCATTTCCATATAACTATTTTGTCACCGGATACCAAATCAGGATATACATACGGGATAATGTAGTTATACTTATTACACAATACCTTGATGCACTTCTCTAACTTTACCAATGGTACTGGCTGACCTTCTGGGGACTTAGATAATGGTTTTATTTTCCTCAGTACCTTTTCGATTATTTCAGCATTGCTTTGAATTCTACAGTCCAATTGTAAAACCTGATTTGTAGTCATTACAACTCTCCTAATATGTAAACAGGGCTTGCTTTCCGAGTCCCCTTATACCTCATCCAGCAAGCCCTCTTTCGCCGATCATTATTTGTTTTTACCCGAAGGCTTTACCAGAACAACGGAATCACATCCTTTCATTGGATTTTATATCGGTACGTTCATGTATCGTCCGAATCAGATATCCCAATCGTCGTCATCGTCCTCTTCAGGCTCTTCAACCTTTTTTGCCTTTGCCTTCGGTTTCTGCTTTGTCTGCTTTTTGGGTGCTTCCTCGACCTCGTCATCATCCCAATCACTGTCATCGTCTTCTGCCTCAGCTTCTGCAGCATCAGCTTTCTTCAGTGCCTCAATGTACACCGCTGCCTTCTGCTTTGCCTCGACCTTGATGCCGCGCTTCTTGCACATACCGAACAGTTCCTTTGCGGTCTTGCCGGTGTAAGGATCATCCGCCTCATCCTCAGCGTCTTCTGCGTCCTCGTCGTTACCGCCCTGAAGTGCTGCAATGTAGAATGCCTTATTCTTGCCATACTTCGGAACTTTGATACCGGCATCAACACACATCTGATAAAGTTCCTTCGTAGTCTTGCCTTCAAGACTATCAGTGTCCTCTGTATCTGCCTGTGCCTTCTTTTCTGCCTTTGCCTTTGCAACCTTCTCAGGCTTGTCTGCCTTTACCGCCGGAGCCGTCTCAACGGTCTCGCCTGCGACCTCAAGGATTGCCTTTGCCATTGCTACCAGAACATCCATAGTTTCAACCTTTGCCATTTTTTTGTCCTCCAATTTTTATTAATTTTTATTTTTATTTTCATCTGGCGGGTTTTGTTTCCCGCCAGAAGTTACCTAGTTGTTATTACATGATAAACATATCAACGTGACTGTTTCTGAAAGTTGCCGTTTCACCATTTGTAAAGTAAAGCACCAAATACTCGTGATATTCATCAATGCCACTTGCGTCCGTCATACTTTCAATTTCCGCTGCATCTTCACCACTTACAATGCTCCATGCCTTAATACCGTTGTATGTAACCACTTTGCCGTCTTCCTCTGTAGCTTCCCACTTTAAGGCTTCGTGGACTTCAATCTCAACAGTTGTCTTTGTGAGGTCTGCATGCATCATTGTTCTCGTATAAGTTTTCTTCATTTTTCTTGCCCTCCAAGGCTACTTGCTTGTTGTTTGGTTATGCTTATATCTTACACCAATACCTACCAAGAGTCAACAAGTATTTTGAAATTTTTAAAAGTTTTTTGCGGATAGCTTTTAAGCCATTTCAATTTTCCAACCTCTGTTCTGGTAAACCATTACCTGGTCCCAATTGTAAAGGTTTTTGGTCTTATATCCCTTAGTTGCGATTGCTAAAACTTTTCTGGTTCTTCTTGCCATTGCTTTGTCCTCCAAGACTACTTTTGTTTGATTGGTGTTCCTTATGAGTATTATAATACACTATATGTGTAACAATGGCAACATGTATTTTGAAATTTTAAAAAAAGTTTTGTGACCATATAAGTTAGTCATCATCCCACTGCTCATCATCGTTACCGATTTGTTCCAGAACTACATTGATGGCATCGCGTACATTTTCTAATCCTTCTTTGTCCTTGATATGGATAGCACCTTTGAGGAAAACCGAAACAATCTGCTTCCCATCAGAAATATTCATACGCTGTGCCATTGTATATCCGCCCTTTGAACAGCTACTGATTACAACGCTCCTGTTGTCTGAAACTCTGGCGTTACTAATTTCCTCATATCTTGTCTTATTATTATCAGCCACTTTTATTTCCTCCATTTTTACTTTTTACTCTTCTTCATTTTCTTCCTCAATGTCTGCAATGGCCAGAATTGTAAACTGCTTTGTATCTGCATCGTTCAGTGGAAGGTTATTCAAGTTGTCCATCTCGACATTGTCTGAAATACCGTTGAATTTAATAGTCGATTCTCCATCACCATCCACTTTGATTTCCTGTATCCGGAAATATCCCAACCGCATAGGTTTACCATTGGCCAGTTTTGCTCTCAAGTCTACATCGTTGCTCAGCATCTGCATCATCTGGATACTGTTTGTTAACTCCGAATACATTGCCTTGACTGTAAGACTTACTGAACCGTTTGCCCTCAAACTATGTCCAGCATACTGTACCACTTCTTTTACTTTAATTGTAACCATATTATGTCGCACTCCTGATTTTCTTTTTGTTTTTATTTTCCATCTCATTTCTGATTTGGTATCTTGCATTGTTACTAGACTTTATTGTCTTCCTGCCTGATAGACTGTCTGTATCTTCAATACTGCCCAAAGTATCAAACATAGTCGATTGTGCAGGTTTTATGCCGGAACGAAGATATTGTGCTACATCCTCTATATTGTCTGGTGATACCAGAAGATATACCTCATTTGTCTTTAGAAACTGAACTGCAAATACAGGTATCTTATGGACTGTCTGACCATTGTACTGTAATGTATGTATGTCAGCCAGTTTTATACTGATACTCGAAGCATCTGTACTTTTTAGCTGACATATCATATCATCACTTTGACCGTCTTCTTTTACAACCCAACCAGAACCGGAATTTGGTGTTGGAGTAAAGCCCAACTGTTCCATAACTTCTTTTTCATTTTTCCTGTAAAACTTCCCAGACCTTTTCATCGCCATTACATATCACCTGCACAATCGGTAATAGCAAAATCCATTAGCATCTTTCTCTGGATTTCATCTTTGAGGCATAACTGAAAATACCGTAAACCAGTAGCACAAACCAAATCGATTCCGATGCCTTTTTTAGGCAATGCAAAACTTTTGTAATATACCTGAGATTCACCTATGCCATTGCTGGTACTAGGCAAAACAATCTGCATATCCCAAATATCTATGCTATCATCACCAACGAATTCAAACCTTGCAACAAATAACAAGTCATCATCGTTTTTACATTTGTATTCGAAATATGTACACTTTTTGTTTTCGTATTCTCTGTGTTCCAGTTCTCTTAATTTTATCATTTTTACTTTCTCCGGTTTACTGAGGTTTTGTTCTTTCAACCTGTCTTTGTACACACCAATAGTCGTCACCGAGTAACTTCCGCCGGACATCATCGTTTCCATACTTTCCTGCCCAAACGTCTTTTGCTGTATCAATTATCCATTGGACTTTATTCTGTACTTCATCATACTCTTTATTGAAATATGACTGCCTGTACAAACCTGAACCAGCATAGCCAGACAATACAAAATCTGCACATGCTCTGATATAGTCCTTATGACCTTTTGCCGATAGATAATGTGTTACAAGTTTCTGGACATTGTTGTACCTGTTTCCCAGAAAATACTCCCGTTCTTTATTTTTGCCATAATCGTCATGGATAACTCCAACAGCAATTGCTTCATCAATCCTGTGTTTGACTTTGTCGTGTTTGGCGCCAGTTAGATTAAAAACCCTGATACCAATATAACCTTTATAATTTCCATAATCTCCATATGGGACGTTGTTTTTGTCTACAGTTAGCTCATGCTTGTAATTGCCAGTAGTTACAAACCTGCCACCACCATCGTATGTAATAACTTTACCGTTTATAATCTCACCTACGATTGCTACATGATGCCATGTCTTCCAGTCCCTCGGATCATCGCCATTTGCAGGATTGCTGAAGAAGTGTACCAAATCCCCTACCTGTAAATCCGATATGTTATGGTAGAATTTACACTTCCGACTGAGGATGTGGGACTTGTATGAACTGGAATTTGTAGGCTGACCATTTTTGCCAAATAGTCCTGCCTTGTATAAAAAGCTATCCTGTGCGTAGTTACAATTTGTTGTTTTATCTTTTTTGGTTGAGCTACAAAGCGTATCAATTTGTCCCCAATTACATCTGCCTTTTTTACCGCCTACATAAAATGGTTTTCCACCGCCCCACCGACGGTATATCTTTCCATTGTTGTAATCGAAACCGTAAATGGACATCATACCAAAAACATATTCTGCAATTTCCCAAAATTCCACTACACTTTTGACGTTACCATTTTTACCGTTCCACTTTTTAAAAACCCCACCAAGTCGGTTTAAATATCCTGAGTATCCACCATACGTATCATGGAGTTTTTTATGCCAGTCCGTGCAATCAAAGTCAGCTTTGTGCGCATTGATAATTTTTAGCGTACCAGCAGTAAATTGTTTCATAGCTTAATCACCTCTCAAATTTTTGTGCCTGCTAATGTATACCGACTGATAATGGTGTTTTTTGTAAAACTCCAAAACCTCGGAAATACCAGATTGTGTTTTAACATATTCGATACCACGAACATATAATCCGTTTGCTAGGCACCAATCCAAATACCGAACAAGATAGTTTGTTTCACTTTTGCTTTGCTTCTTAAAGTTTGAATACAGGACACCTTCCTGATTTACTGTTCTAATTAAGTGTTGGCCATAACCTCTTTTGAAAAGTTCTCTTACAAAGAGGTCACCACCATTTGGCATTACAATTAGACCGATTTCATTAACAAATTTCTCAACGAGATACTTTAATGCAAAAAATACTTTTTCGTGTTCTGGTATAGGGATTAATGTTTTTACTTTTTCTTCTTTGAAACCAGACAGACATTGCCAGTAAATATCTGTATTGTCCAGATATATACCGATAGCACCTTTTGCCTTTTTTGCCTTTGCAACGTCAATAATGTGCTGCTGCCATCTTCCATCCGTTACATCAACCCAATATTCCGGCCAACCTGAGTATTTTGCTATCCTGATGCTTTTAAACTTTTTACAATATGGTCCATCCCGTTCCACTGAACCGATATTGATATAGTCATACAAGTGGACGCCTTTATGCTTTGCTTTGTTAATAGTGCTTTGTGAGATACCAGAACTATCAAATGCTACCAAGTCGTTTTTCTTTGCTTTTTCTAGTGTTCGTTTTACATAGTCCTGTTCCAAACAAACAATATATGCCAAACCGTAATACCTCCATTCTTGCTTGTTACCTTGTTACATAACAACTTTGCCAGATTCTGTTTTCCACTGGAAGTATACTTTTGTTGCTAACTGTTCCAGATATGTTTTGTCTTTAGCTGTTAGCCTATCAGGGATATCAAAACCAGTAGAACCATCAAAGTCATACATTGCATACCAGTATTGTGTTTGCTCCAATTCTTCTTTCGTGCAGTTCTGCATCAGTTTTACTAGCTGTTTACTGATGCAGTCATAAAACCTATCAGAAACACAACTCTCATTATGTTGATAGTACATAATACTGTATACAATTATACGCCTTTGTAGGTATGAAACTTTTGTTCCGTTATTCCAGTAAATGGCGGGCATTACTGAAAAATCGATTTCGTGCCCGCCATCCGTATTATATCTTTTCTCCATCTGTACTCTGCATGTTAATTCTCTTCATGCTGTTTCTTTTTCTGATTATCATTTGTTCTGCAGGTGATTTGATTTTATGGTTTACACCACATGTAGCTTTTAATGTCTTCCGAAAAAGGACTTCCATACAAGCATCACAGATTGTAATATAGCTGTCTTCTGTAAAGGATATATCAAACAGTTCTAAGCTGTTTTTCCTGTTCCCGCCGCACACCTTACAGTGCACGGCGGACTTCTTATTGGTACGCATCCGGATTGCCATATCAGTTCTCCTCAACCTCAACTTTGGTTCCAAGTGCAGCAGTGATTTTAATAACCATTGTAGGCTTGTCGTAAGTCCTGTACCAAAGTTTGCAATGGAGTGCTTTCATAACCTTGATGAGGACTTTTCTGTTAACGTTGTACAGGTCCATAGCATCAATCTCGGCCGGTGTTGCACGAAGGATAGCATTGACCAGTTCATCGACATCATTCTCTTCAACCTTAGTTGCTTTGTAACGCTTGCCAGTTGCTTTCTGTTCCTTCTTTGCAGCCTTTGCAGCTTTCTTGTTTTCCTTCTGTTCCTGTGCCTTCAGTTCAGCTTCGTATGCTTCGGCGATTGCAGGCTTGCGAACTTCAACGATAGCTGCAATCAGCTTCTCGGTCAGTTCAGGTCTGCGATACTTCTTAACATTCTTGATTCCCATGTCCTGTGCAGCCTTGCGCATCTCTACGACCTTCAGGCCATTGACGTATGCTGTAACTTCGTTATGCATGTTCTCGATTCTCTCATTAAGGTTCATCATTGTTTTTTACCTCCATCTTGGAAACTAGGTTTGATTTGTCTTTTTCCCTTCCCTCTTGGGATGATTATAGTATACATGAATACCGAACAAATGTCAACATATTCCAGAAAATTTATTTAAAAAGTTTTGTGGCCGTTTCCTCTTGTGTAGTTTCCTTTCACGTCCTACAACTCAATGGACGTTTAACAGCCATGTAGTTATCGCGAATCCCTTTAGGCTGCACCACATACTTTTAAACCAATAGACCGGAGCCATTTCTGACTCCGGCCACCGCCTGTTTTATGCTGCCTGCTGAAGTTTCCTCAGCGCCTGATGATATTTTGTATTTCCAACAGGCTGCAGGGTGTTGAGTGTATCTTTGTCCAGTGCACCGAACATTCCAATCTTCAGGGTTGTCACTGTATCCATTCCTGCTTTTTCCAGTTTAGTTACTCGAGTGATGCACCTGTAAGAGAATGTTGTACGGATACCATTCTTTTCACTCTGTTCTCTAAGCTGTCTTACGAAGGAAACCAAATCGGCATTACCTTTTGCAATCAGCATCTCGATTCTGATGGAGTAGTTAAACTCGATAGGAGCAAATCTATCAAGTGTAGCTTGGTCCAAAACCATCCTGCCAGTGTAGGCTTCGTCAGCACCACTTCCTACAGTATTGCCTGCAGCTACGAAGTGTACATTCTCAAGTTCTACACGACCTGTAGGAAACTCGAAATATCCATTTGCGATAGCTGCATTGAGAAGTACAAGCACATCAGGGATACTCGCATCCATCTCATCTAAGAAGAATACGCAAGGCTTATCAGAAGTGCAAGCCTTGAAAAATTCTGTCTCGTGATACTTGCCACCAGCATCGATAAATCCTGTGAGCTTGTATTCCTGCTGTACGGAATTGCTGAAATAGAAGTCCCAACCGATGTCTTTGCAAATCTGCTCAACTGTGTGGTTCTTACCAGAACCTGCAGGACCGTACAGATAAACGGGAATGTTACATTCCAGACACATCTTAATTGTGTCATACTGTTCGTGGTGGACTTCACCCTCAGGCATCTCAACCGTTACAGGCTTTGCAATGTCCCTTGCATCCATCTCCTGTTTGATGCTCTCGGAAATTTTGGAAACCGTATTTCCGGACTTTCCAGCACCGCCAGGATTGTGGGCTTTTTTCAGTCCCTTTGTGTCGTAGATTCGTTCGACACTGATAAAGTTGTAATCGGTGTCGTATGTAACTTCACATCCATCAACCACTGTTGTCCTGTAGCTAGGATTGGTTTTGCTAGGATAGGACTTTCTGCAATAGGTGTACTGTTTGTGGTTGCTCTCGTACTCAACAACCGTTACTGTGTATCCTGCTTTGTGGTCTGCAGGTCTGATGTTGATAACCTTGAATCCAACTTCTGTCTGGTTGTGAGTTGCAATCCATTTCTTTGCCATTTTAAATTCCTCCGTACTCTGTACAACTTTGGTTTACTGTTTTTGGTGTTCTCTCTTGAACTTGATTATATCATACACCATCTGGGGCATAATGGCAACACCTATTTGCAAAAAAGTTTAAAAAGTTTTATGGCTGCAAGTTTGTTTGCCTGCAGCCATTTCTAACTTTTATACCGTACCAGCAATATCGTCTACTGTGTTAACCTTGTTGATGTCTATATCCCAGATTGCAGGGATTACAATACTGTCTGGAAATATCTTTGACATTTCAGCTTTCTGGATTGGAGCACCATATCCATCTACGTATGCCTTTGTAGTGTTCGGCGTAACTTCGATATACCGAAACATTAACCGTCTCAGCATCGAAGGATGTACCATCGGAAAAGCAACCTTTGAAATGTTCAACCGTTCGTTTGCATTTTTGATTCGGATACTTGTAGCAATGTTCCTTCCGCCTGCAGAACTTCCAAGTGCAACATCTATATTTACACTATATCCCTGTGCTTCCAATTTTCTGACGACCTGTAACACCTTGATACTCTCGTTGATAATTGTGTCACTTTTAATACCGCCATGATAATTGAACAGCTTCGTGATATTGACAACTTTCTGTTTGACTGGAACCATCTTATACGAAACCATAGATGTGGGGACACCAGCAAGATATAACGGAACAATAGGATGGAAACCAGCAACACTATTTGCAGCCCTACGTTTAGAAACCATTTCGGTTTTCCTATCAATGACTTTGAGTTTGTTAACAAGTTTCTGTGCCATATCGGACCAACCATGTTTCATTAACAATACCGCTTCGTCAAAACTCTTTGTCTGAGTCCATTTGGTTTTATGTGCACTTCTTTCTACAGATGAATGTTCAGCCCATCTGAATGCATCATTAAAGGGTGTATCACAAAGGTAATTGTAAAACTCGTTCAAACTACCGAAACAATCGATATAACTTTTCTTGTCGTTTACTACAACGATTTTGCTCTGCATACTAAAACCTCCAAACTTGGAAACTGATATATTTGTTATGATTATATGATACACTATATGATACTATATGTCAACATATAATTTGAAATATTTGAAAACATTTGAAAAGATATACTACGTATATGGAAAAGTTGTCTAGTTGGGAATAGCAAATAAAAAATTGTACCTTACATGTTTTACCGCTATGTCCCAACCGGATAACTATATTATACACTACGATTGTAATACTGGCAACATCTATTTGTGTTTTCTTCTGCCTTGACCACTATCGCCTGTCCAACTGCCTTTTTTGATTACAACGTGTTCTTTCTTCCATTTGTGTAATGCTTCGGATTCTGCCTTTTGTTGCTTCTTACATTCCAGATATTTTTGACAGTTAGAATGGCAACTAGAATGTCGCTCAGTACAACCTTTGCAAGGAAATGTGACCATTGTTATTTTTCCTCTTTCAATTTGTTCCTATCGCCAACTATATAGAACATAGCAATACCAGCACTGTCTGCTGCATCATCATTGTACTGATATTTTTGACCGTTACGGATGAATGTTCCTTTTGTTTTTCTGGAAGATACAGGGACCAATATTTTGTCTTCGAAACCTAAACCGATACACCATTTAACAGTTGGCCATTTTTCCTGCGGAACACCATATTTGTTTGGACTGCCTTTGCTCGTACCAATAACTTGAGACTTCCAACATCTTGTATCTACAGAAAAAACTGGAACGTCGTATATGGCGCAAACGTCTACAACTGTAGCCGTAAGTGCGCCGATAGCTTTTATTGCATCTAAGTTTATAAAGGAATTTGGACCACCATGTATTCGTGCACGTTCTACTATACAAATCACCGACGATGCCCGCTTCGTAGATACTTCTAACAACTTTTTGATATGTGACCTGACCACATACCTTTTCTTGCTATTAGCTTTGTACTTTTCCAACCGGATACTTTTGATGTCTCTCAGGACACCATCGGTGACTACACTTATACCTGTATTCTTATACGATTGGTCCACCCCGATTACAACTTGTTTGTATACTGGATTTCCCATACCTTTAAAACCTTACTTGAAATGGTTTACCATTTCTTCATATATGTCATCAAATACCACAGGAATACGATTGTGGAGTTCTTCCAGCAATGGCTGAGCAACCTCATGCATCTGAGGATGTGCCGGACCAGTTCTATCCGCTGCACGTAACCAGAAGAAATGGCGCCATTCACGATAGTTGCCAGTTAATACAATGTCTGCCTTTGTACTGTTAGGTAATACTGTTCTGGCTTCCTGTGGGCTAACACCACTATCAACATACGCCATATACATCTTTTCTGCAGTCATACAGGAATATTCCCAGTTATCATATTCGATGCTCCTACTATCCCAGAATGGTGGTCTGACAACTGTAATTTCGTTACCAAATTTATTATTGCTGTAATTGCAGTATCTGGTACTTTCCTGAGCAAACGACATTAACCTGTGCCGGACCAGTTCATGTGTTACACCTCTATCTACATGAAATAATACCGAAAGACTTGAGTGCTCTAACATTGCCTCATGTCCTCTTTTAATTAGGCCAGCAACAAAGACTCTGGCGCTTGAACCATCTTCTTTTATTTTGTCTTCAGATTTATAACAAATGCGACCAATTCTTTCAATGTGCTGAAGTTCATTAATGCCTCCATCAGAAATATCTGATAAAATCTCATAACCCGCTTCAATAATTTTCATAGTTTTTCCTTCTTTCCCAACCAGCAAGCATCTCGCATTGGACACTGTGAGCACCTCTTGCAATCTATTGATTTTGCATCTGACGGACGTGGCACCATATTGCCCGTTTTCTTTACTTCAATATATGCTTGCTTAATCCCTCTACACCTATTCACAAAAGGTTTTATTTTCTCTATATCAAAATCATATACTTCAACTTTAAACTGCTGAGTGTTCTTGTCTTCATCCAGAACAAATCCTTTTGTATAATCGATACCGTTCCATGTACCTTCTGCTTTTTCTCTTTTGATACATAAATATGAATACCAGTACAATTGCTTCCATGCACTAGGATGTTTTCCCATCTTCTGGAACTGGAACGTATTAACGCTCTTTATTTCACCAACCATACGCCCACCAAAAAACTCTGGGATGCTACAAACAATGTCTGGTGTATAGCTGATTCTATACTTCGGATAAAAACGCGTAACATCCAGATCATCGATGTTACTATATCCGGCACGAAGGAATAACCGTTGCCATTTTTCATGTACAGCATTTCCTTCTTCAAATATCCTCTTGAGGTCCGGTTGTACTTGTTCACCCTGTAACTGCTTGTATATTAAACTTAATACCTGCTGTCTAAGACAAAATTGTTTGTCACCAGTTAGCATGGCACTGGCATGTAAACCAGAACGTTCCTGAGTCTCCTGACCTCTTGTAGATACTTGTTTGATAAATTCTGCTTCAATGCCTGGATTCTTTTCCAGATAGAACATCCGATTAAATATGGCTGCAAGTTGTGAACCATCTGTACTTTGGATTATTGTTTTATTTCCTTTTGCTTCATCTTTTATACTTGATACCAAACTCATATTTTATTTATCCTCTTTAATTAATCCAATATGACCAAGTTCGGGATTATTTTCCAGAATCTGATATGCCATCTGAAGATACCTGTCTGCCTTGTCCATATCCTGTTCCATATTATCTTTATACGGTGCTCTGCTCCTATATTTCCAAGCATTCATAATACAAAATTCATATGTTCTAGCCGGACCAAAAACCATAATCATTTCATCGATTACTTCAAACGTGCCATGCTTATAATGCTGAGGATTGTCCACTACATTTTCTACATCTGTACTATGTAAAATGTTTACGTTCATTTTTTCTCCTTTTGTTTTTCTTATATGCATCGTTCAACCTTTTGTTTAGCATCTTTGTTTCCATCGGATTTTTGCAATGCTTAATCTGTTTCTTGAGTGTAGCTATATCATCGGGCGGATCAACAGCCACTTCTTTAATATCCTTAAAAGCATCCTCAATAATTTTCATTGACTCGGATAACGAATTACAAACACTCTCAAGAGATTCTGATATTTGGGAAATACTTGCACCAGAAACTGCTGCCAAACGTTGAAGTGCTTCTATTTGCTCTTTATCGAAACCAAATGAAATATTGCCCATATACTTTAGTCCTCCAACCACTTTGAACGCTTGCCAAACTGAGCTGCACGCTGTGCCATTAACTCCTGCCGAATAGGTTTTACATCATCAAACGAAACAAAACCTCTATCGAAGAAACAAGGGATTTCACACTCACCCATTGGGTTTGATACCTTTGACTTCATTACTTTACACTTCATTATAAAGCCAACTTTTTCATTTGCAGCACTATTTTTAGGATTCTTATTTGGTATCTCAATCCATGCCCGCCTTGCAACAGCTATCCGGATACTGGCTGCATGTTTTAATTTGTGGCCACCAGGTGTATCGAACTTTTCGCCGAACATCATTGCCTGCATTTTATCTCTAATCTGATTGATGAAAATAACTGTTGTTCCAGTTACTTCTATAATCTCTTCGACTGTAGGTAGATACTTGTTCATTAATCTTGCTGTGCCGCCAATCCTCTGTTCTTCGATACTGTCTCTATCTGCAGACTTTAAAACCTTCTCAGCATCTTCTTTTGGAACCATACTAGGAACAGAATCTATACCAATCAGCGGCATCCCTGCTTTTGCAAATTGTACCGTTTTGTTAAAAGCATCCTCACCATAACGTGCCCTGTATACCAGTAGCTGTTTTGGTCTATTACCAAACACTTTGGCTCTGCCTGCATCGAAAGTTCCTTCAATAGGAATATCAAGTGCCATATTATGTAACGAGCACAAATGGTATAACAAAGTCGTCTTTCCAGAACCTTCTGCACCGAAGATTTCAATTACACGACCTTCTGGAATACCACCACCAATAATTTCATCCAAGTCCTCAATACCTGTACTCCATCTGTTTATCTTTAAATTGGCGTGCTTGCTTCCTAATGTGTAGATTGAACCTTCACCATCTTTCTTATTGATGTTGTTGCATAACTGGATTATTTTCTGTTTATCTGTCTTTGGCATGTTTCCTCCATAATAGACAAGGCCAGCAACCTGTGCTGGCCTGTCATCTAACAGAACTGTTTTATTGTATCAATCTGATTTTACAGACGATTGATTGCATCGAGAATGTCTGCAACCCTCTTATCAATTTCGCCTTTGGCTACCATCAGAACCAGAGTATAAATCTGTGGTGATACTCTATCATCATAACGTGCCCTTTTGGCCCAGTCCGTAATCTCACCTTTCGGCATATTCTTTACCATCTCACAGATTGTATTATACGTATCCTTAATTGCTGCATCTAATTTTTTGTCGGCCTCAACAACTTTACTTGTAAACTCAGCGTATTTAACATTTTCCATTTTTAATTCCTCTATTGTGAAATTGGATTAATTAGTAACCTTCATTAATACCTTCGTACATTTCTTTCTCTGTCAGGTCATCTTCATCCATACCTGCACCGAAGATACCAAATGTACCATCTTCGTATTTGCAACCAGCAACTGCGGATTCTTCATCAGCGTAGATTGTAATAGCTGCACCGTGGAAAGGGGATGCAAAAGTTTCAACAGCTTCATCCGGCTCCATGCCATACTCAAAAACGTTTACGAATTCCTGAACTGTGTACTCTTTAATGTTTGCCATTTTTCTTTCCTCCATCTTGGAAACTGGGTTATGGGCTTCTTGCCCTTGCTTTATCTTATGATTATATATTACACCATACCATCCGGAAAGTCAACAAGTATTTTAAAAATATTTGCTGAAACTTTCCGGACTTTTCTGTATGGCGTTTTGGCTACGTCTTGACGTTATGCCTCTACATAGCAATGTTGTTCGTCGCTATGTCTAGTAAAGAAATAGAAAAATGGAGTATCAATAATTGCGACTACAACCTTAAAAATCCACTGACCTAAAATCATACCAAAAAGTACAGACCGCATCTCAGGCTTGAACAGCCATCCAAATCCAAAACCGAACGAAATGGTAGCATATACGATACTATCTATAAGTTGGCTTGTGATTGTCGCTACATTATTCCAAATCCACTTGCCACCTTTTGTGTTGCCATGTTTTGCAATATAACGCTCTCTGATTGCATGGAAAATTTTAACATCCATACTCTGACTAATGAGGTATGCTGTTAAACTGGCTACTACAAAGACCCACTGCTGTCCAAGTAGTTTAACATAAGCGTCCTGTGCTGCAGTATCTACTGGTGTTGCATATCTTGCTATGATAACCATAACAGTTGAAATTATCTGGCAGATAAATCCATATTTGACTGCAAGGCTTGCTTCTGCTTTGCCCCAGATTTCACCGATAATATCTGTACACAAAAATGTGAACGGATAACTAATAACACCAATGGTCAGTGTAATTGTTCCACCCATAAAAGGAATACCAGTATTCCAAACTTTACTGGCGATACAATTTGCTGTTACGAGTAAAACTCCAAACAACATATACAGCAGGTACAGATTCTTCTCAGTTTTCTTCATAGCTTTTAGTCCTCCATTTTACTCGATTTGTAAACTGTTGCCGGCATATGCTTTGCGTCATCACAATGGACTACTACGAGCATTTCATTTGGTGCAATATAATCTTCCATCTGCTCATAAATGTGTGCCGCTGCACTTTCCAGTGTGTATTCTTTTCCTTCCATCTTAGAAACCATTTCACCGACTTCCAGATAATCAGGAATATATTCGTTTGGTACTACCTCAATATATACCTGATATGTACACACTGCCAAACCAATAGGACAAAAGCATTTTACTTTTACGTCTTCGATTCTAAGTTTACTGATACCATCTGTGTTTTTAAATTTTGCCATGTCTTCCGACACTCCTTTCAAATTGTTAGCTTACTACATTTCCATGTAGTGCCTTCGTTACCAAGTGGTGCTCAGACCGTTTTCTTTTGCTCCTGCAAACTTGTTAAAGTTTTCCATATACTTAACAAACCCGTCATAGTGCTTACCATTTAAAAAATTGATTGTGCCTTCCGGACGGCTATCATCTCCAACTGTAAGCATTTTACCTGACTGAGCTTGAAGATATGCAAATGCACTATCGCATCCGCGAACAAACTTAAATTGATTTTTAATTGCGTTGACTACACACGGACCTTCATCACATCCAAGCAAATGGACTTCCAAATCGTCCCTGTGATACTCTAACATTAACTTTTCCAATTCCCCACACGCCTGATATCTGACGAATCTATTTTTAGTGCTAATATTGAGGAACTTTGAAATACCGATAGAATTAATTCTTGTATCCTTTACAAATATCCTAGCGCAAGCAACCCACTCATTTAAAGTCCGTCCCTGAGGAACTGCCATCAATCTAAATTCACCAAGTAGATTTCTATTATCCAGTTTGTTAATAAAGTTTCTTGTCTTCTGGATTGTACTTCCAGGCTCATAAAGTGTATCAGGCAATACAATTTCACTAGGATGAATTTCGGCATATGCTTCAATAAGTTTTTCGGGTTGAAGCTGAGCACCTTCTGCAGCACCATTATCCATCAAAACAAATCTACCAAGTTTGGCCATATTTGCAAAATGCTTTCTATATGTATCGTTATTGACCAAATGTGCCAAACACATATGATACTGTAAATCTTCTGTATCTTTTAAATGGGATACGGGCACAATATGTGCCACTCTGAATTCCTTCATTGTTTGTTCCCTCCATTTTTTACAATCCTATCCATAATACGCTCCCGTACTTCGGATTGCTTGAAATCTACTTCTAATTTATGCCTGTTCCGATTCCTTTGGTTATCAAAAACCATATCAGGATACCTGTGTTGCAACTTTGCTATATTGTACTCAGCCACATCAGTTATATCCAAGCCACAAGCCGTACACAATGCAGCTATATGCCATAACGTATCACCCAATTCACCAACCAAGTCTTCGATACTGAACTGGCCACCATAGTATTTGTGTTTGATAACGGATAATACTTCACCCGCTTCCTCACCAAGTCCAATTGCCCAGTGCATTACTTCTTCTTTGTTGTTCTCATGGGCTTGTATAGCTATATACGATTTTTGCTGATACTCTTTTATATCCATTTTTGTTTTGCCTCAACTTGTTACAATGCAACCATTTTCACCATCTTCGTCAACTCGTGCAGCAATATACGTTTCGTCTGGAAGTCCCAACGTATACCGAACATAGCCCATTACTATTTCTGCTACATCTTCACAAGACGTTGTACCCATATCCCAGACGCCATTTGGATCATTCGCAGCAAGATTTTTAAACAGTCCTTTTAACCTATGGCCAAGCATAATGAATTCGATTTCCCTGTTGTTCTGTGAAACCTCAACAAACACCCTAACATTAAAGATGTGCCTGTGTGGATTTCTCAGAAACTTTACTTCATCTGGCGCATCAGGCCAACAATGGATGCCTTCAAAACTGACTTTAGCGTATACTGTTTTCATTTTTTCTCCTATTGCCTCTGTGCCCTTGAATACAGGGCTGTATTATAGGCTGTTACCCTTTTGATGTACTGCTTCTTATTAAACTCAATTGTACCCTGTTCAAACAAAATATTCAGTACCCTTTTATTTACTACACGGCCGGCACATCTATCGTAAAATTCATCATAGTTTCTGAAGATACCATTTTTCTTCCGTTCATCTACAATATACTGTGCTGCCTTTTCTCCGATGCCTTTTAGTTCTGCCAGACCTTTTTGGAGAACCATTTCACCGTCTATCTTCCGAATACTTGTCCAAACATGAGAATAATTAACATGAGGTAAAAACACCAAATTACCTGAAGCAACAGCCTCATTACAAAATTCATCCCGTTCCTGCTCTGAGCGGGCATACTTAATTTTGGAATACCAGAAGAATGTAGGATAGTAAATTTTATAATACATCTCTTCCATACTGATAATTGCATATCCTGCTGAGTGCCCTTTGTTAAAAGAGTACCTTGATAATGCATCCCACATTTGTTCTGCACGCTCGTTTGTAACACCTTTAGCAAGACAACCAGATATGAACTTTGCTCTGAGGTCTACACCGGTTTTCATTTTGTATTTTCCAATTTCCTCATGGAATTGGTCTACATGTCCGTGCTTATTTGCCTTCAGGACTTTATCTGCCTCAAACCATTCAAGACCACCAATGTAAACGCATACATACATTAGCTGTTCCTGATAGATTATGATACCATATGATTCTGCAGTATGTTTATAGAACAGGTCATCAGTATCAATTTCATTTTGGTGTCTTTTATTGTCACCATATAATTCAGGTGAATGGATTGCTAACGTTGCAGGTCTGTTCATAGCAACAGTTGCTATAACATCATTAAAGTCTGAACAATCTATATCATCCAGAATCTTTTTGGCTGTATTTTTCTCCAACTGGAAAATACCACAAGTGTTACCAAGTCTAAACTCTTCCAAAAGTTTTGGGTCATCTACTACATTAATATCAAATCCGACTTTGCCGGCCAGTCTTCTGCATTCACCGATACTTTGCATTGTCCTTAGACCGAGCAGATCAAACTTGATAATTTTGACACCATTCAAATCTTCCAGATTAAATGTACTGTAAAGATTGCCTGCTTTATCAATCCGCAAACTTGTATACTGAAGAATATCACCGGAAGTTAGAATAACACCTGCAGCATGTGTTCCGATAAACCTAACTTTTCTGTATAGCTTTGAAAAGTGGGTTATGATGTTATCATACTTTTTGTTATACCTTCTAACATCGTCTGCGTTTTCTCCATTAAACAGTGCATCCTCGTCCAGACTACCATCATCACGCCTGTACTGAGATACAACTCTTTTAATGCTTTTAATTACTTCTTTATTTTCCTTTGCTTTAGCTTCATCGACAGTTTTATCCGTAGGCAAACCACAAACCTTTGCAAGGTCATTTATTGTATTGTCTACCTGATACAGACCATAGCTTGATACTCTAGCACTCTGCCCAGGATACTTGTTTATCAGATACTCTATAACCTCACCACGCCGGTCCATCTCGAAATCGATATCAATATCAGGATATGCTTTTTTATCATACCTCATAAACCTTCGAAAGTCAAGATTAAACCGAATACTGTCTACTTCTGTAATATGCATAGCATAAGCTACTAGGCAATTACAAACTGAGCCACGCCCAGGACCAACACAGATACCATTGTTCTTTGCCCAGTTTACATAATCGGCAACAATAAGAAAGTAATCGATAAAACCGTTTGTCTTTATGACATCGAGTTCTTCTTTACATCTCTTTATATATTCCTTTGTATACTGGCCACGTCTCTTTAGTCCTTCTTTAATCTGACGGATTATTTCCTTTTCACTGTCTTTATCACTATCGACTTTTGGTAACTTCAGTTCCAACTGGCCTAGGATATCATTCTCAACCTTTGCTTCCAGTTCTTCTAGATTGTTGTGGAATTGTTTTGCTAAACTCTTTGCATTTGAAAAATCCTCTTTATGCATTTTAACAAAACGTTTTTCCATTTCCCATAATGCAGGCATATACCGTTCTTCATAAGTACCACGAACCCAATTTTCGTCATGGCCATCCATCATGTGCATCTTGAGGTATGTATCAAAATCCTCTTTTCTACCCCTATGGCTATCAGATGTGAGGATGCATTTTATATCCAATCTGTCTGCCAGACCAATCATTGCTACATTTATTTTTTCCTGCGCTCCTGCTTCAGAAACTTTATATGGCTGAATCTCAATATATAAATCGTCACCAAAAATACACTGTAATTTTTCCAGATATTTTCTTGCTTGTTTTATGTTTCCCTTTAGGATGCACTGGCTTGAATAACTAGCAATACAAGCTGTCGTACAAATTAAACCTTCATGATATTTCTCAAGTAAATTAAATGTCCAGATTGGATTGTAATACTTTTGCTTCTCACCTTCGAACTGAATAATGTTGAGGTTCTTATAACCTAACAAATTTTTGGCAAATAAGCATAAATGGTAGCCGCGTTCCTTTTCTTTGTATACCGGCAGGAAATAACCTTCAACACCCAAAATGGGCTTGATACCCTCATGCATACAAGCATCATAAGTCTGTACAAGCCCATTCGTGTTGCCATGGTTGGAGGTCGCAAGAGCACTGTGCCCTAATTCCTTTGCCAGTTTAGCAAGTTCTGACGGCTTACCAAATCCATCAAATCTACTGAACATATCATGGCGGTGCAAATCGACCATTGCCATTACCTCCAACTTTTAATTATTCGTCATCATCTTCCCATTCATCTTCATCATCGCCCCAGTCGTCTTCTGCCTTGTCTGCAGCTTCCAACTGCTTGATGTAATACTTCTGGGTTTTTCTCGGTTCGACTTCAATCTTTCTTTCCTTACAAAGTTTGAACAGTTCCTTTGGCGACATCTCCGAATAGCCGGCATCATCATCTTCGTCATCGTCGCCCCAGTCTTCATCACCATCGTAATCGTCATCATCGTCATCGACTGGCTTTTTCTTCTGAACCTTTTTGCTTGAGGACTTCTTTGCTACAGGACGCTCATCCTCATCATCTTCATCATCTGTATCACAAGGATATGCTTTGTCCAGAATCTGAAGAATTTTCTTTTCGGAAAAAGGTTTTGCTTTTTCGTTTCTGAACTTTGCTTTATCCATAGGAACCACAGCATACTTTTTATCCGGACCTTTACCAGATACCGAGATAACAAAATCTCTATCTATGATAGTTCCATATGTATCATACATTGCGAGTAATGCAGGAACAGGGCTGCAGTTATTAACCGGAAACATAAAAAGCTCAACCTTCTTAGTTTCGTAGTTATATACACACCAGATATACTGGCTTCTTGTCCTCACCCTATCATCATCACAATAGGGGCATTCACGGTCGAAAATTTCCTGACAAGGTACATTAATACCATCTGCAAAACTGTCATGGAATGTTACTTCCATACCATCATCCATATCCTGAAGGAAACGGACCCGAACCTTCTGGCCCTCACGAATAAAGGTGAAATTACCTTTTGACGTTCCTGCTTTTTTTACATCGTTTTTGATACTGTTGACTAATCCTGCCATCTTGACTATCTCCTGTTTTTGTTGTGTTGTTGGTTGCTCTATATTTAGACATTGTCCTCATATACATTTTATTGAAACTTCTTTTATCCATATCACCAGGGTCTTTAATCCCTTTTAGAAAGCACCACCTAGTAACATTAAATCCAGAAATTGTTTTTAGATATTGTGTACCCTTTTTGCCACACTCGTCATTGTCCAAAGCAGAAATTATATCCGTAACACCTGCAGCCTTTAGTTTTTCTTCTTGCTGGGCTGACATTTTCCAACCCAATAATGCAACTACATTTGTTATACCATTTTGAACAAATCTTAATCTGTCCATATAACCTTCGACCACAAATATATATTTCTCTGAACCGTAATTGCCACATAAAGTTGTTGCTCTGCTAAAACCTGCATTGTATAAATATTTCCTTCTGGCTTCTATTTCCTTGTGCATTGTCCTGCTGACCCAACCTTTGAATTTACCGTTGTCCATTATAGGAAATATTAAACCATACGAATATTGATATGTGACCTTTGCTTTTACGTTTTGTAAAGTCTCCGGTTCAAAACCTCTGTTTTCCATATAACTTCTTGCATCTAATATTTCAGGCTCTTCGTCTTCCAACCAATTTGGAGTCCGTAAACCGTGATAATAATCATACGCCTCATCGTATAGTTGTTTTGATGCCTGAACTGTCTGGCGCTTACTAGGAGTGTTGACTATAATATCAGATACTTCTTTGGACTTTAGTATTTTAATATATTTCTGCCTTGCTTGCAAATCATTTAGTCCATTATATTTCTTTTCCATCAATTGGACAAATTTGGTAGCATCTCCTGCTTTGTTACAACCAAAACAGAACCATGTGCCATTATCCAAATTTATTAACATACTCGGGTTTGCATCCTGATGGAATGGACACATTATTTTCTGGCGGTGATTTCCAACCTCATATATAAGTTTGTAATACCGCAAGACCTTTGCAAGATTTGTTGCTTTTTGCTTTTCAAGGCTTTTGTCACCGTTCTGTTTTTTCAACAGATTTCCTTTTCAACTTATAGTAGGGCTTCGAACTTTTTACCACATAGCATCCAGCAATGTTGTGTGGTGTTAATTCCCCGAGGTCACCCAAACGCTCAATCTGTTTTTCATCGATTGTTTCTGTTACTTCAATAAAACCTTTGAAGATAACTGGATTGACGCCACAACTCTTCAGATACCGAACAAGACCTTTCATATCTATAATTTCGTAGCGTTTTTTTACCAGTTTTTTCCAAACCTGTTTTGTAACACGTGCCTTGAGTTTTTCCGGTATCCACTCTATCTTTGTTGGTGATACCTTTGTAACAATCAGTAAATCTCCATTTGAATCTTCAAATGTATCGCTTTTTCTAGTACCAGACAATGTACCAAAATGTGCATCCATTTCAGTATTAAATTGAACCTGCATATGTTTGTATGCTTTTTCTGATTCCTTAAAATCTTCATACATTTTAAAGAACGAACGAACAACTTTAGTTATTCTGCTACTTCTGCTACTATCGTCTGGCTCATGCCGTTTCTGTACCATCGGTTGTTTCCTCCACAATACCTTTTAACTGATTGTAAACACCGCGGGGCCACTTACTTGTACTCTTGACCCATACTACATCATAAAACGGAACAATGAACTGCTTCCCGTAAACCGTTTCCAACTTGAGTAATTTTTTCTTTGTTGAACGGTTTATAATTTTGGCGGACTTCGTTTTGCCGTTGGGAAGTTTGAAAGCTACCAGTGTACCGATAGGTGCTTCACTGATATATCTCAGCTTGTTACTATCAATAGTCACCTTTTCTTCTTTTGCTTCTGTTTCCTCTGCCGGTTCGACCACTTCCGCCGCTTCCTCGTCCTTTGTAGAAGCGAGCAAAATGTTTTCGACCAAATCGACCTTTTTGTAACGCTTTGCGTTTTTGATACCAACGGACGATGCCACCTTCCGGAGTTCGTCAACCTTCATTGCCATTAACTGTTCTTTGCTGTACATATTTGTCTCCTAACTTCTTTAAAACTTTGTTACCAAACTACTTTGTGACCAAATGAATATTCCTGCCCTTCAAGGCTTATAACTATTATATACTAGTTTAGGCCAAAAGTCAAGGACTAATTTTGTAGCCATTTAACCTTTGACCTATCTATTTGGTAGCAACTTCAAATCGTTCCATTCGCTAACTTTGTAAGTTGCTTTGTATATTTGACCATTCTCTTTCTAACGCAATACTTCTGCTTGTCAGTCAGGAATCCTCTTTTAATAAGGAACTCGGCTACACTGGACATAAACTTGGAATCTACACCATTAAATCCAACACCATTATTATGTTTAGTCTCACCAACGGCTTTTTCATCAGAAGTCTGTTCGTTATACAGTTTCTTCAACGCCCCATAGAGTACCTTGTCGTTTGTCTGAACCAATGTCCTGATTTCGTCTTCCGTCCAAATTCTCTTTGCCATTTCAAATCCCTCCATCCTTGGAAACTTTTTATCTGGAACCGTCTACCACTGTCACGTCCCAACCGTTCTATCCAGATGCGGCTGAACCGGAGTCTTTTGTGGACTGTTGTTCCTTCTTTAACTGTCTTTATTATACATCATGCCACATATAATGGCAACAAAAAAATGTGTGATGTTGAAATTTATTTTCCAACCACCACACATTCTATTTTATACATCAATACCAGATTTCTTTGCCATCTTTACGAATCCACATTATTGTATCACCAATTGCATTACATACCTCAACTGGCTTTTTATTCTTCTTGTAATAGTCTCTTGCCATCTGAACTGCATCAGCTTTTTTAACGCTAGTGTTGTTAACCATAATACTCTTCATTTATTTACCGCCTTCCTTTCAACAAAATCCTTTGCATCCTTTAATCTGGAAAACCAATGATTCTCAAAGAAGTAACCACCATTGCTATGGTCTTTTTTAATCACATGTCCGTGTTCCGATTCGTAAACGGTTATCCTAGTTTCAACCAATTCAAGAGTGTCCATACGAAGACTAACATGTACCTGTTCTTTCTTTTTCCAAACCATTTTATTTTTACCTCGTTCCTCTGAAAATATCAATCAAGATAAATTAGAACTGTCTGACCGGACGGAACAACCACATCCACTTCTGCATCAGCATATTTACCATTTCTAAACTGTTTTGCCACTCCCCAAACTATCGGCTCGCAGCTGTGTCTATCGTCATATATCTCAACTTTCTGGTTGTCATACAATACACCGCAAATCTGTTTAACTGTCATTTTAAAACCTCCATCTTGGAAAACTTGTTATCTGTTCATTATGAGTATATAATACATCACACTGCATATAATGGCAACACTTTTTAATAAAAAGGCGGAAAAAATTTTCCGCCAAATTCTACTTTATTCTTTTATAACAAATCTAGCTTCATACGTATAACATTCTCTCCATGCCGGTGGCACTCTGCTATCAGTCATATATTCGTTGCCATTATCATGTACCTTGATTCGCATTCTCCAACACTCACCCGTATCACTGTCCTCAGCCATTGCAGTCTTTTTGGTGCGGCTGATAATTGTTATTGCAGGTGCACCAGTATCCCACGCACCATACATTTTACCAACTTCAAAAACCATTGCCATTTTGTTCACCTCCAGATTTTCAGTCTACATACATTTTGGACTTTGACCAATACGGTGCAATCTGAACCTCACCAGTTTTCTTGTCCAACCTGTATTTGCAGTTATTTGCCATTGCTGTAAAGTACATCCATTTTCTGCCGTCTTTTGTTACCTTAATCTCAGAAGTTTTACCACCCTCAAAATGTAATGTCATTGTCGTCCTCCAATCTTGAAATGTACTATGTACCTTATGACTATACTATACACCATAGACTGTATAATGGCAACAAAAAAGGCGGGAATTTTTCCCGCCTACCATTTTATTATTTTCTAAACGTTCCAGTCTGGAATGCATAACTAATAGCTTTCCTTGTTGCAAGGTCTGTACTGAAATGGGCACCACCTTTATAAATTACTCTTTCCTCGCCATCATCGCGAACTGCCCATTTCATTGTCTGTCCACAATTTCTATAAACGTCATATTTTCTTCCTGCAACCTGAGTGCTCATTACGAACTGTCTATCCATCATTGCTTTTCTCCCTTCTAGGAAACTTGTGTTTGATTTACCTTATGTAATTATAATACACCAAAGATACTAATATGGCAACAAGTATTTTAATTTTCACAATTTTATCTTTCCTTGATAGGCAGTTCTTCAATTTCCTTCATAATCTTTGTACCGGAACCATTTCCGCCAAGTTTTACATACGGCTTGTACAGTCCCTGCATTGTCTCATATTCCTCTCGAGTTATCCAACCACGCTCAATATACTGCATACCAAAGAATACAAGTTCAATGTGACCAATGCCAACTAGCAACTCACGTTCAGAATTATTTTTATCAAGTCTACTGCTAATAAATGCCCATAAACCAGATGATGCTAAAACGGATGTAAATATGGTTATTATTACTTGCTCAATTGTCATCTTATATCCTCACTCATAAAAGCTAATTAATATGCTACATTATTCTGATTCTGTTCCTTCTGCCTCTGGTTCCGGCTCGGGTGCAGGAGCATCATGCAGAAAAACCTCATGTCTCAACTCAAAGCCTTCCTTTGTCAGCATGGTCACGCTGTCTGTCACATCTACCCAATATTCGCCGTCCCATCCGTCATAGGGAGCAAGACGCAAGTGCTTGAAAATCGGATAGTAGGGACGCTCTTTTTCAAGCGCTCCTACGTTCAAATATCCGTACACCCACACGCCACGCTTTACAGCCGCCCTCACAAGGTTCTCTCGCCCCTCTGTATCCACAACAGCAAGGTCATTGCGTTTGCATGCAGAAAGCGTTGTGGGGACGTAGGACGATTCGAAGCAATACCTCAGGCTCATTCACTCACATCCCCATGTCGTGTATGGCTTTTGAACTCTTCTCCATCAAGTCTTTCACCACAATTCGGACAATAATTCATCATGGCGTCTCCTTGATAAACGTGAATCCACCTTTCAGATGATGATTTATTATGTTATGTTTGCTTGATATAATATTCTGTCAGCAACTGTTGAATCAGCCGTTACACCAGTTACATAAGCAGGCATTGTTAAGACATTAACACTTGTTCCGTCATATACTTCAATTGGTAAGCCTGCTGTTGCACACAGTTCAACTCCAGTTGATGTCAACGCATTTATACGGGCATCAATAAACACCTCATTCTCATCTGTTTTTAATGCCTGTGCTTTAGCAATGTCTGACTGTGTAACATCCGAATTATATGCATTTAAAAATCCAAGTCTTGCCGATCCATCAACAGCTTTAACGTATTCAAGTAAGCTGTCACTAAATGATATGAAAGTGCAGTTTCCTTTAAGTCCGTTTTCATAAGCAATATTCACAATGCTTTCAACATTCGCTTGTGTCATTCCATATGTTTTAATCTCTATATATGGATGCAATCCAATGTTTTTACAAAGCGCACAAAATTCTGCCAATGTGGGAATTTTAGTGCCTGCATACTGACTGTTTTTGTAAATTCCAAAATCATATTCAAGTACTTCTTCATAGGTTATATCTGTAATATTGATGGTTTCAGAAATTTCTGTTCCATCAGCATTTCTTGCAGTCCTATTAATTGTTGGATCGTGTAACAGCACAGCCACATCATCAGAAGTAAAAGACACATCCGTTTCAACATATTTGAAACCATTTAATCTTGATTGCTTATATGCAACCAGTGTGTTTTCAGGTGCTTTATACCATCCACGATGATTAACACTTTTTACCAATGCACCGTGTTGTTCGAACATCGAAACATCAGGCAATTCAATACCATAAGGTTTTCCGTCAATGCTCCAAGGTGATGGCGTTGACAAATTTGGCGTATATGCTCCTCTTTTTATTCTTATTGTCGCAATCAACTTCTGATTGTCTGTCAAAGCTGTTCCATAGTGAATTACAGAAAATTCCCATGTTGAAACATCAAGAACCAGCTTAATTGCTGTTGTATGCTGATCATCATAAGTGATTCCAGTAAGCACTGTTTCGGCAGAAGAATTCAGCACTTTATAGGTGGCAGTGCCATTTGCGTTATACTCAAAATAAATAGAATCTTTCGGAATCGTTATTGTGCCATTCACTGTGTCATAATTTATATACCCATCAAAGCCAAGCAAAAGTGCAGAATAATTATACTGCACCTTTTTCTGCAATAGGAATATAATATCATCAACAGCGATATCAATCATACTAAATCCCGATTCACGTATGATGATATTACTTGCATCGTCAAGAGTGATCTCTGTATTATTTGTTTTTCGCATCACAATATAAAAATAAGTGCCAGCCTGTATAGTGCCACTTGTTTTCCATCCAGAATCTGAAATACAGATGTTATTCTCATCACAAGTCACTATTGCAAACTGATAACCTGTGTTTGCTACAATAATTATGTCGTTTTTTGCATATTGTAAAACCGTTATTGCTAATCTTACAGTTGAATCACTGCTTTTTACGACAACGCCAACATTAATGCTTAATTGTTTGCGCTTAAACAATTTTCTGTAATAATACGCAGAACCATAAGGTTCTATAAAATCACCAACAGCCTTACTGTCCGCCGCCTGCCCTGCCTGCGTCAGTGTCGCATCAATCGTCAGTGTCCTTGCACTCTCAGCCGCCTCGCTTG
>AUXO017324131.1_pt1 | contig 30661 bp, 23 predicted proteins | sample 768731 | NCBI WGS metagenome assembly AUXO01 (sample SAMN02715735, study PRJNA202380) | gut metagenome | biome: sheep rumen | host: Ovis aries | place: New Zealand: Palmerston North
TGCAATCATCTCCTCAAGACGTGGGCTGTACAGCAACTCTGCGGGGTTTGGAGGCAGCGAGCCACAAGGCAGCACGTCAAGATTCTTGTGGAGGGTTCCACAAAGCATGACGGAATGGAAGTCGTCAATATCGCTATTGAGATAGCCTGCAACGCCCGCTTTTGGATTATCTACATAGATGCTCAAAGAGGCCTTACGAAGGTCGAGGTCTACAACGGCCACTTTCTTGCCCTTGATGGCATAGCAGACCGCGAGGTTCATCGCCAAGAAGGTCTTACCTGAACCTGGGTTGAAGGATGAAGTCATGATGACCTTATCGCCAGCGTGACCCAGCATGAACTCGAGGTTGGTACGGACCACACGGAAGGCCTCGTTGATGACGTCGCGGCGATGGTCGCGCACAACAAGCTCTCGTTTCTCGGCAGGAGCCTTAGCACCCGTGCGCTTTGACTTCACCCAAGAGATAAACTTGGCAAGAGTCTGGAAACGACGTTTCTTCCCGCGCTCATAGAATGGAATCTCACCCACGTAAGGAGTGATGAGGTTTTCAATGTCCTTGCGACCACGCACACGAGTGTCCATCACTTCCAACATATAGATAATGCCGATAGGGAGTGCCAAGCCAATGGCAAAGGCCACAAGCAGAATCTTTCCCTTGGCGGGCGCAACAGGAGCATCGGAACCTACAGCCCAGTTGATGATGCGGGTGTTGTAGGCTGTAAATGTCTGGCCGATTTCGTTCTCCTCACGCTTCTGGAGCAAGAAGAGATAGAGGGATTCCTTCACCTTCTGCTGACGCTCCACAGAGAGGATGTACTTGGCCTGTGTAGGGTTGGTGCTCAACTGCGTGTTGGACATAGCCTCTTTGCGCTCCAAGGTCTTTATCTGGCTGTTGAGTGTATAGATATAGTTGTCGAGTGAGGCAAGAATCATCTTGCGCATCATGGCCAACTTCTGGTCCAGCTCCACTACAAGCGGGTTCTGCTCATTGCTGCTGGTGGCGTAGTTGTTGCGCTGCAGGAGGTCCTGATTGTATGATGCGATTTGCTGTTCAATGCTGGGGTTCTCAATGCCAGAGTTGGCAGGCAGCAACTGGTTCTTGTTGAGGTTGCTGCTCAACTGCTGACGGATGTAGTTGGCCATTGAGCGACGGTTGTTGAAGTCAAACAGCTGGTCGCCTGTCGCATTGGAACGCTCGAAGTAAGCGCCTGCGGCCTGTGCCACATCTGGAATGCGGTTGCTACTCTTATAGGAGGAGATGTTATCGTCGACCGTACCGAGCTCTGCCTCAATCACCTTCAGACGCTCTTCAATGAACTTGGAAGTGCTGATGGTGATTTGGTTTTTCTCCTTCAACCAATTCTCATTGTAAACTTTGATGATTTCGTTGACAATATCTGTAGCACGCTCCACTGACACATCGGTGTAGGAAAGGTCTATAACGTCAGCGTTCTTATCGGCCAACTCTGCACCCATACGGCTGAGACAGATTTCCACAGCCACCTTGGAACGGTATTTCTCTATCAGGATTTCGCTGATAGCAGGAAGTGCTGAATTGGGGATATAGGCAGGATTGCTGCTCACCACAATAGAACCGCCTGTTGGCATGGCAATAGTGTCAAGCAACGCACCTTTGACGACCTCGGAGCATTTATCCCGACCTATTGAAGTGAGTTCCAGACGGAACTGGTTGTTCTTGACCGACAACGCACCTGTCAACGACACGTTGTCCATGTTGACAAACTCTACCACATAGGGAAGTGTTGTGCCATAGAGCAGCTTGTCGTAGAAGAGGCCTTTGACGTAGTAGTTGGTCTCCAAACCAAGGTTTTTCACCACACCAGACATGACAGAAGGTGAATTGAGCGTCAAAATCTCATTGTAGACGTTGGACTGCAAGTTAATGCCTCCAAGGTCGGAGAGCTCAGAAACGGCTCCTTTAGCTTTCTTGGAGTCTTCCTTGATGAGTACAGCTGCCGAACGGGTGTACCGAGGCGGCGTGGTCTTGATATACATGAAAGCAATGGTCACGCATACAAGAACGGATGCGACAATCCATTGCCACTTATTGAGGCACAAAAAAAATATATCAACAATGTTCATTCCCTCGCTTTCCTGCTCGGATGAACTTACTTCTATATTACGTGCGTTTTCTTCAGACATTTCTATTCTGTTTTCTTTAACTGTTTTTCTTTTTATTTCGTATCGACTATTTCTATTTCGTAATCAACAATACCATCGTCACTGCAAATGACATGGCAGACATCCAGAAGGTTGGCGTCAGGATGGTATTGCCTACAGCCGTACTCTGACGCGCTTTCACTTTGTTTGGCTCCACATAGATGACATCATCCTGCTGCAGCATATAGACGGGTGATGCACACAACTCCTTGAACTTCGTAAGATCGACTTCGTAGGTATCGATTGTATTGCCATTCTTGCGGAATACCTTGACGTTCTTTCTGTTGCCATACTGCGTCAAGTCGCCCGCACGCTCTATGGCGTCCAAAATAGTGAACTGGTCACGGCTGATGGGAATAACACCTGCTGCCTTCACTTCGCCCAACACGCCCACGTGAAGGTCTGCGTATTCCACAGTAACTGTCGCGTCTTTCAAACCCTGTTCAGAGGTAGTGAGAGCTTGCTTTACGGCAACTGCTATTTCGTTTCTATTCAAACCTGCAACTGCAATCTTACCCAAAATAGGGAAGTCTATTTCACCATTCGCATCCACTGTATAGTAAGAAACGTAGCCGTAGCCCGTGCTCTGAGATGTCGTCGAACCAACACGATTGGTGGATGACAACAAGTTATACATGGATGCCAATGCCGGATCCTTACAGCTTACAATAATGGAAATCTTGTCATATGGCTTAATCTTCACCGTCTGCATCGCATTTGCCACAGGACTGTTATCCCCAGCCACAGTATCTTGGAAATAGTTAAAATTGCGAACAGAACCACAGGAACTCAATAAGAGCAAGAGAATTGCAAATAGAAATAGATTCTTTTTCATCATTCAGTTATAATTGCTTTCCCAAACCGCCATACGGTCCAAAACGTACCACGGAATGCAAAGACACATTTACCTATAATTGCTGCAAAGTTACAACTTTTCCTTCCCCACTCAAGGAAAAACACACTTTTTTTGTTATATTTGTTCTATTTAGAAAAAGATTTAATACTTTTGCATAACTTTTCAGTGATATGGCGACAGAGGCAGAAGACTTCAAAGTGGACATAGACCAAGTGCTGAAGGACAAGCTGGGCAACAAGGCCAAGTTTGTTCCGCGCTGCTTGGTGTCGTGGTTGAAAGGCATCATTCACCAGGACTGGATGAACGTGCATCTGTGTGGCGAAGGGAAAGGACAAGTAGGTGTAGAATGGCTGGATGGGTGCCTCAATTATCTGAACTGCAGAACAAAGGTGCAGACAAATATCGGTGGTGTGATTCAGGAAGGTCTGGAGGCCTTACCCGGCAACGAAGACGGACGGTACTTCACCATCGTGAGCAACCACCCCCTCGGAGGACAAGATGGCATCGCGTTGGGCTCCATCGTCTGCCACAAGTTCAATAGCCAGATGGTCTATCTGGTCAATGACATCTTGATGAACTTCAAGGGGCTTGCGCCACTATGCGTGCCTATCAACAAGACGGGACGCAATAGCCGCAATTTTCCCAAGATGGTGGAGGCTGCGTTTCAGTCGCCCAAGAATGTGGTGATGTTCCCTGCTGGACTCTGCTCACGAAAAGGAGAAGATGACGTCATTAAGGACCTGGAATGGAAAAAGACGTTCATCACGAAATCTGTTGAATACCAACGAGACGTCATTCCCGTATACTTCTCAGGACACAACTCCGAGCGTTTCTACAATATTGCCCGTTGGTGCAAACGGCTGCACATCAAGTTCAACATCGCCATGCTGTATTTGGCCGATGAAATGTACAAGAACCAAGGCAAAACCTTTACCGTCACTTTCGGAGAACCTATCCCATGGCAGACGTTTGACAAGTCAAAAACACCTACAGAATGGGCACAATGGGTGAAAGAGAAAGTTTATCAGTTAGACAGAGGACAATAGGGATATACGGAATGTCCCTAACATCAGAATAAGGATACAAACAAGATATGGAAGCAGAAATCATGGCACCCATCCCCAAAGAGGTGCTGAAATCAGAACTGACCGACGACAAGCGCTTGCGCATGACCAGCAAGAGCAACAACGAAGTGTATGTCATCACTTGGCAAGACTCTCCTAATGTAGTACGAGAGATTGGACGTCTCCGCGAAATCGCCTTCCGCGCAGCTGGGGGCGGAACAGGACTCGATTGCGACCTTGACGAGTTTGACACGATGGAGAACCCCTACAAGCAACTCATCGTATGGAACCCCGAATCGGAAGAGATCATTGGCGGATACCGCTACATTCTGGGTCCCGACATCAAACTGGACGAGAAAGGACAACCCATCTTGGCTACCAGCCATATGTTCCACTTCTCGGATGAATTCATCAAGGATTATATGCCCTACACCATTGAGCTTGGGCGTTCGTTCGTGACCGTGGAATACCAATCTACCCGCGCAGACGGCAAGTCTATCTTCGCCCTGGACAACTTATGGGACGGGCTCGGAGCGCTGGCTGTCATCATGCCCGGATGCAAGTACTTCTTCGGCAAAATGACCATGTATCCCAGCTACAACCGCAAAGGACGCGACATGATCCTCTACTTCCTCCGCAAGCACTTCGGCGACAAGGACGGTCTTGTAATTCCTACCAAGCCCCTGGAACTGGAGCATGACCCCAAGGAGTTTGAGAAGATTTTCTGTGAGGATTCCTTCAAGGAGGACTACAAGATTCTCAACCGCGAAGTGCGTGCCTTAGGCTACAACATTCCTCCACTTGTCAATGCATACATGGGACTCTCTCCCACAATGAAGATGTTTGGAACAGCTATCAACTACGGCTTCGGAGACGTGGAAGAAACCGGCATCTTGATTGCTGTCAGCGAAATCTACGACCAGAAGCGCATCCGCTACGTGGATAACTTCGCAAAGGAGCACCCCGAGTATATCCGCATCACCAGCGGTGCTAACAAAGTCATTTACGAGCCCAAGAACAAGGAAGAGCTTACAGATGACTTTGACCCCGTGAAATGACTTGCTCTAACGGTTTTCCGCACATCTATAAATATAATGGGGATTACAACCCGCGCAAAAGTGGCACAGTTTCTTAGTTTTCGTGCCACTTTTTTTGTCAATACAAATAAAATACCTACTTTTGCACAAAATTAAATGATTTGTGTATTAAAAGACTATGGCATTTACAAGAATCACCGCTGCAGAGGCTGCAGCACTCATCAAGAACGGAGACAATATCGGCCTGTCAGGCTTCACTCCTGCAGGCACACCAAAAGCTGTAACAGCAGAAATTGCTAAGATTGCTCACGCTGAGCATGAAGCCGGCCGCCCATACCAGATTGGTATCTTTACAGGCGCATCTACAGGCCAGTCTTGTGATGGCGTTTTATCCGATGAACAAGCCATCCGTTACCGCGCACCTTACACCACTAACTCTACTTTCCGCAAGCATGTGAATGCTGGTGAAATCGCATATAACGACATTCACCTCGGCATGATGGCACAGGATCTTCGCTATGGATTCCTCGGCGATGTAGATTGGGCTATCCTTGAAGTGTGCGCCATCGAAGAGGACGGCAAAGTGTACCTTACGGCTGCTGGCGGTATTTCTCCCACTGTAGCCCGTCTCGCAAAGAAAGGAATTATTCTTGAATTGAATGCGTTCCATTCTGCTAACTCAATCGGCATACACGACGTGTATGAGCCACTTGACCCTCCATGCCGCAAACCTATCCCTATTGAGAAGGTAACTGACCGCATCGGCACAACTTACTTGCAGCTCGACCCCAAAAAGATTGTGGGTGTAGTGGAGTGCAACATTCCTGATGAAGCCCGTTCATTCAAGGATGCAGATCCTATTACAGACAAGATTGGTGAGAACGTGGCAAACTTCCTCATGAACGAGAAGAAGCGCGGCATCATTCCTCCAAGCTTCCTTCCTTTCCAAAGCGGTGTGGGCACTACTGCCAACGCTATTCTCTTCGCGCTTGGCAGCAATCCAGAGATGCCTCAGATGGAGGTCTATACAGAAGTGCTTCAGAACGCGATTGTTGACCTCATGTTCCAGGAGAAAGTTAAATGCGCTTCCACTTGTTCACTCACTGTGACAAACGACAAGCTCCAGAGCATTTACGACAACATCAATTTCTTCAAGGATAAGCTGGTGCTCCGCCAGTCAGAGATTTCTAACAATGCTGAGGTTATCCGCCGTCTGGGACTCATCGCTATCAATACTGCTATCGAGGTGGACCTCTATGGACATGCGAACTCTACACAGATTTGTGGCACTAAGATGATGAATGGCATTGGCGGTTCAGGCGACTTCGAACGCAACGCTTTCCTTTCTATCTTCACTTGTTCTTCTGTAGCTAAGGGCGGTGCAATTTCTGCTATTGTACCATTCTGTAGCCACATTGACCACACCGAACACGACGTGAACATCATCGTGACAGAACAGGGTGTAGCCGATTTGCGCGGAAAGAGCCCTATCGAGCGCGCACATGCTATCATTGAGAACTGTGCACACCCAGACTACAAGCAACTGCTTTGGGACTATCTCAAGATTTCGCAGAAGGGTCAGTCATGGCACAACCTCGCTGCCACCCACGCATTCCACGATACCTTTATCAAGGAAGGTGACATGCACAAGGTGGACTTCAGCAAATTCGCATAAGCAACATAACCATGAAGTTTATTTCTTGGAATGTAAATGGACTCCGCGCCGTGTGCGGCAAGGGTTTCTCAGAAACCTTCGCCACGCTCGACGCGGATTTCTTTTGCCTGCAGGAGACTAAAATGCAGGCTGGACAACTCGACCTTGCGTTCCTAGGTTACCAATCCTACTGGAACTATGCCGACAAGAAAGGCTATTCGGGTACAGCAATCTACACGAAGCATACACCTCTCAATGTCACATACGGGCTGCCATTGGATATTATTCAGCAGATGCCCGCCAATGAATGGCAAGAGATGAACACTGAAGGACGCGTCATCACACTCGAATATGACACTTTCTATGTTGTCACCGTATATACTCCCAACTCACAAGATGGGCTTAAGCGCCTTGAGCAGCGCATGATCTGGGACGATGCTTTCCGCATGTATCTGCTACAACTGGATCAGAAGAAGCCTGTTCTTGCTTGTGGAGACATGAACGTAGCACATGAAGAAATCGACATCAAGAACCCTAAGTCGAATCGCCATAACGCTGGTTTTACGGACGAAGAACGCACTAAATTCTCCGACCTACTTCAGAGCGGATTCACTGACACGTTCCGATATTTCTTCCCAGACCAAGAGAATATCTATTCGTGGTGGAGCTATCGCTTCCACGCTCGCGAAAAGAATGCGGGCTGGCGCATCGACTATTGGCTCTGTTCCAACCGGCTACAGCCCCAGCTACTTTCCGCCCATATACATACTGACATTATGGGCAGTGACCACTGCCCTGTAGAAGTGACGGTAAAGCTTTGACCCAAAGCCAAAGTTCTCCCCTTTCCTTCTTTCTCTATTGGAAATACGTTTCCATCAACTTTTGGGCGGCACTATCCCCCATATCGATGGCACGTTGAATATTCCGGCGAGCGTTTTCACGTTCGCCTTTTTGTAACTGAGCATAACCCAGAATGCGGTATGCATCAATGATGCCAGAGTTCAAGCGAATGGCTTGTTGACACGATTCAATGCACTCATCAAGCATTCCAACCCGTATAGTGATAGCGGCACGCTCCACATAATAGAGCGGTGTACGAGGTGCCAGTTCTATTGCCTTATTGATGTCGTCAAGCGCTTGCTGGAACATACGGGCATTTACTTCTATCTGTGAACGCTCATAATAAAAGACTGCACTCACTTTACCTTCTAGCAGATAGGCATACTGAGTGTAGTCAAGCACAGCCTCACGATACTTGCCAGCATTGGCATAGAGCTGTCCACGACGAATGACATAGTTCGCAGCTTCACGAGGCAAAGGGTTTCCCATCAATGTCAAAGCGGAATCAAGCGGTTCAACCACTGCCATCAAGGAATCTCCACGCTCCTCACGAGCCATGCTGATGGCATAAAGATAGGCTGGGGCAGCACTGCCACCACTTTGCAATAAGCCATCATATACGGTGATTGCAGCATCATAGTCCTTTTTCTCCATCAGCATTTGTGCCAAGAGTGTTTGACACTTTATGTATTCATCCTTTTGCTGGTCACTGGCCGGCTTTGCGGCATTCAGCTGAAGGGCTTTTTCTACATATCGCATGGCCGTCTCAATCGTCCACTGCGCATATGCGGGCTCTGGCTGCAGCCTCAGTTTGTCAAAGATGAGTGACGCTACGTTGTAGTGCCCTGATGCCTTGTCCTCTACTAGCGTCAGATATTGTTCCATATCTTGTGCAGCTTCATCAAAGCGAGTAAGGTCAATGAGAGGAGTGGCTCGTCGGAGATACCCTTCTGCATTCTTTGGAAATGCGGCCACAAAACGGTTGACCATATCCATATACTCTTCATTCTCCGACGATCGAGACTTAATATATAGATAGACCAACGCTTCCTCGGCCGTGGCTGGCAAAGCTTTTGAAATGAATATATTGTTCAGAGCAACCGACGCAGAATTCGTTGGGATAGCAACCATCTTCAACGTCTCACAAAAACGAGCATCAAGCACATAGCTCTTATTGCCCAAGGTAGAATGCAGAATGCCCACCAATTCTCCTGAACCATTGAATACTGGTGACCCTATCAAGCCGGCATCCAACTGACGATCCAAACCATAATAGGCATATTTCCCTTGAATGAGAGATGTGTCTTCAACCGCTACTTGCTCACTCTGTACAGCAGTTCCGTCAGAGGGACGGAGCACATATAACACAGATTTCAGCGGCTGGACTGATGGCGCTACTGGATAAGGAGCCTTTCCTTTTACAGGAACATGAAAATGCACCTGCGAATAGGCATCATCGGCACCTAATACGTAATCAACCTCCAACTGCTTCCCATCAGCCGCTACCACAATCGCCTTGCTTGCGCCCTTAAACAAACGGAAATCAGCCAAAGCCTCGCCATTCCCGCCTACATAGAAGCCAATGCCTTTCTGAAGGAGAGCGCCCTGTTTGTCGTACGTAGTAAGAGAGAATATACCTTTCCTTGCTTTCGCCGCGAACTTGGGTTGAGCACAAGCCATACAGGCCATACAAAAGAGAGAGAAAGTAAGCAGTAAAGATTTCTTCATGTTCAAATTGCATATACACTATTGGTTCTCCAATAAAGACCGTGCATTGTCCAAGGCGGCCTGCGTGAGTTTCTCGCCACTCAACATGTGGGCAATTTCCTCCACACGCTGCTCCTCGGTTAACGGAACGATGTGACTCAACGTTGCATCTTCGGTATCTTCCTTATACACTCTATAATGATGAGCACCCAATGCCGCTATTTGTGGCAAATGCGTAATAGAGATGACTTGACGCTCTTGTTGTCCTATCTCTTGCATAATGCGTGCCATCTTTTCTGCGATGGAGCCACTGACACCCGTATCTATCTCGTCGAAGATAATGGTTGGCAATTTGACCGCACCCGCAATAAGCGCTTTCAACGACAACATGACACGAGCTATTTCACCACCAGATGCAATTTGGCTGACAGGCTTTAAGTCTCCACTCTTATTGGCATTAAAAAGGAACAGCACTTGGTCATATCCCGTAGAAGTCAGTTCAGAAGGATGCACTGTCACCGAACATTTGAACTGGACATTGGGCATACCTAGTGGCAAAAGCCGCTCCTGCATCTCTTGCTCCACTTGCTTGGCCACCTTCACTCGCCCTTTAGACAAACGTTCAGCTAATTGAACACATTGTTTCTGCAAAGTATCCACCTTCTGACGCAATTCTTCAAGCATCTCATCAGAATTGGTAATGCGCATCAACTTTTCCTCCAACGCCTCCTGCAAAGCCAGCAACTCTCCCACTGTGTCAACCCCATGCTTCTTCTGCAAAGAGTAAATGGTGTTTAGACGCTCATTCACTTGTTCTAGCCGATGTGGGTTATACTCTACGTCCTCCGCATTACTTTCCAGTTCTGCTGCCACATCTTTGAGCTCTATATAGCAAGAATCTATCCGTTCTGCCAATTCATCTGCCACTGTAAATACGGACGAGATGGATTGCAAGGCTGAAAGTCCTTGCTTGAGCAAACTCAACGCATCAGTTCCGTCTGTAGAAGATTGCAGAAGATTCGCCGCCATATAGAGCGCTGACTTGATGTCCTCTGCATGTTCCAATGTCTCTTGCTCTGCCTCTAATTCGGCTTGTTCATCTTCTTGTAAGTTTTCGTTGGCTAACTGCTCTACTTGGAAACGTAGATAATCCTCGTCTTCCTTACTACGTTTAGTCTCCTCTTGTACCGATTCCAGCTCACGTACCGATGCCTTATAGGCACTGTATGCATCTTTGTATTCATCAAGCAATGCCTGATGATTGGCAACAATATCCAATATATTCAACTGGAAATCTTCTTTTCCAAGCAAAAGGTTCTTATGTTGCGAATGCACATCGATGAGCTGTTCGCCTATCTCCTTCAACTGAGCTAAAGAAGCTGGCGTATCATTGATGAAAGCACGTGATTTTCCAGATGCCGTCAGTTCGCGCCGAATAATGCACTCCGTTCCATCAAAGTCAAAATCGTTCTCACTGAAAAACGAATCAAGTTGGTAAGCAGATAGGTCGAAAGTACTTTCTATCACACAACGGCTTGCTCCAGGCTTCATTGCTTTCGAATCAGCACGCTGTCCTAAAAGCAAACCGATAGCACCGATAATTATAGACTTACCAGCACCAGTTTCACCCGTAATCACGGAAAAGCCAGGATGGAACTCTATATCCAGATGCTCAATCAACGCGTAGTTCTCTATATGCAGATGACGAATCATTTCTTAATTCTGTTCCAATAGGTGTTTTGGCTAGCATTGATGGAAGAAACGATATCATAAACTTCTTGCTTCTCCTTCTCTGTGCCATGCCCTGAATATATATTGACAATCTCGTCACGTTTGAAGTCTGTGTAAATCTGAGGCAATTGTGACAAGGGCTTATTGCTGTGTGCTTCTTTCAGCAATTCCAATGCTTCTGTAACAGCCACTCGACCTCTGTCTGCATTCTGCGCCATCTCGTCAAGCCCCAGCCTATAGTATTTATACTGCATCTGCCGCAGAGGTTCGAGAGATGACTCCATATAGTCATTGATAATGGCATGCCGGTTCTTAGAGTCTTGGAATGCTTTCCAACCTGAGCCCTCCATGCCCTGTGCATTATTGACAATACTCTCCACCACATGCAAAACTTCCGTTCCACCCAGAGGAGAAAAGGTGTCTAAATCCATACCGATAAACAGATATGCGTAATAGGCAAGCATTGCCGTCAGGTTATTGTCTAAATTATTGATATTGAATTCCAACGGATCGTGTTCCTTGTATGTAAAGGAAAAGTCCGCATCTTTCATGGAAAAGACCGTTGTGCTATAAGCAGAATTGAATACCGGACGTAAGACTTGAAACAACAGTTCCCCGGTAAAAGCATTATTTGCCTCATCATACTTTTTAATCGTGATGTTCATACTGCAGTCTATACGCTCCGCCTTTTGGAACTGGAGATCTGTCCATTCACGATTATTCATAAATTCCGAGACTGCAGTCTCTAACGTTTCAAATACACTCTTGTTAGTGCCCTGCACTTGCGAGTGAATCACCTTGACCGTGCAATTCAGCTCTTGAGCACACAACTTGCTACCCAACGCTAGCACAAAAGCCAGTGTCAAGACTGACAGCACCCTTATTCTCAATAACCTTATCCACATACGCCACGCTCAACCGCTACCGCATAACGGCCTCCAATTGATTAATAATATCAACTGCCACTTCTGCCTTTGACTTCAGAGGATACTCCTTCTTGGCATCTGCCGTAATGATGGTAACTTTGTTGGTTTCTGTCTGAAATCCCGCTCCCACATCACGCAAACTGTTCAGCACAATAAAATCGAAGTTTTTCTTTTGCAATTTTGCTTGAGCGTTTGTCTCCTCGTGGCTAGTTTCAAGTGCAAATCCAACAAGAGTCTGGTTATCCTTTTTCAGTTGACCCAACGAAGCAGCAATATCAGGATTGGGCTTCAAACGTAGAACCATCTCATCACCAGTACGCTTGATTTTCTCTGAAGCCACATCACAAGGGGTGAAGTCTGCCACAGCAGCACATAAGATTGCAGAATCCATTGATGGGAATAATTGCAAACATGCTTCATACATCTCACGAGCACTTTCCACATCCGTACGATGTATGTTAGGATGCTTTGCCTGCATCACAGCAGATACAGGTCCACAAACCAAAGACACTTCTGCTCCTCTCTCTGCGCATTCCTCAGCAAGAGCAAAACCCATCTTTCCCGAAGAGTAGTTTCCAATGAAGCGCACTGGGTCAATCTTCTCATAAGTCGGGCCTGCCGTAATGAGCACTTTCTTGCCTTTCAGGCTATTCCGCTGGGCAAAGAAACGCTCCAGCGCTGCTACAATGTTCTCTGGTTCTTCCATGCGTCCCTTCCCTTCCAGTTTCGACGCCAAGAATCCTGTACCTGGCTCTATGATATGGTTGCCATATGCCTGCAGAGTGTTCAGATTTTGCTGCGTAGAAGGATGGGCATACATATCCAAGTCCATGGCTGGAGCCACGAAAACAGGCGCTTTCATCGACAGATAAGTAGTGATGAGCATATTGTCAGCAATGCCGTTGGCCATCTTGCCAATGGTTGAAGCCGTAGCAGGTGCAATCAGCATGGCATCTGCCCATAGTCCAAGGTCCACATGCGAATGCCATGTGCCATCCCGCTGCGAGAAAAACTCGCTGATGACGGGCTTGCTGGTCAGTGCCGACAAAGTGATAGGCGTAATGAACTCTTTACCTGCAGGGGTAATGACCACCTGCACCTCCGCCTCCTTTTTAATGAGCTGACGGATAATCAGACATGACTTATAAGCAGCAATGCTGCCAGTGATGCCGAGCACTATTTTTTTGCCTTTTAACATAGTTACTTTTGTGACTTAGATGCCAAATATAACTTGGTCAGTACCTGCTTGGTGTTTTGGGCGAAATCTCCCTGCATCATCCACGCATAATAGCTAGGATCGAGACGAAGGAGCACATCCACCACAGGCTTGCCTTTGTGCTTTCCAAAATTAAAGACTTCCACTCCCTTCTCATTGCGGATGATACGGCCAGCAAAATCCACGTTATTGTTCATCTTGCTATACTCGGCCAAAAAGTCCACGTCATTTTTCAAATCAGAAGGATAGCGATCCAGCTGTGCTTCCAGCACCTCCAGCGTAGCCCGCGTGTCAGCCAAAGCCGAATGGGCGTTTTCCAAATCTTTCTCACAATAATACTTGTAAGCTGCCACCAACGTGCGACGCTCCAACTTGTGATAGATGTTCTGCACGTCAATGCACTTACGCTTCGACACATCGAAGTCCATCCCTTGGCGCATGAATTCCTCACACAACAAAGGAATGTCAAACTTGTTAGAGTTGAAACCTGCTAAATCACAGCCTTGGAAGGTTCTGAAAAGCTCTGGTGCAATCTCCTTGAATGTTGGGCAGTCAACTACATCGGCATCGTATATTCCATGCACTTCCGACGCTCTAGGCGGGATTGGCATGCCCGGATTGAGACGCATAGACTTCGATTCTTCATCACCATTAGGAAAAACTTTGATGTAGCAAAGTTCCACAATGCGGTCCTTTGCTACATCAACACCCGTTGTCTCCAAATCGAAGAATATGATTGGATTTTGTAAGTTCAGTTTCATTATTAGTCTTTCAACATCATAGGCATCAGCAGCATGATAAGGTCTTCATTCTCATCTTGCTCCGCTGGTGTAATAACACCAGCTCTACTTGGGTCTGCAAGCTCAAGCACAACGTCACTGCTGGTAATGCTGTTCAGGACATCAAGCAAGAATGGGCCATTGAAGCCTATGCTCATTGCCATGCCATCATACTCGCACATGATGTGTTCCTCTGCTGATGTGGAGAAATCCAAATCTTGAGCCGAAACCGTCAATGTGCCACGATCCACATGAAGCTTAATCAGTGCACTGCTCTGGCTGGCAAACACACTGACACGGCGCAAAGCACTAATAAAGGCCAGACGATCTGCTGTCACGCGGAAAGGATTGTCGGTAGGAATCACTGAGTTGTAATTGGGATAACGTCCTTCAATCAAGCGGCAGCTTATCACATAGTCTGTCATCTGAAGCTCAGCATTGCGGTCGTCAAAACGCACCGCCACTTCGCCTTCTGCCTTGGGGAGCACCGTTTTCAGCAACAAGGCCGGCTTCTTAGGCAAGATAAAGGCCGAGTTCTCATCTGAGCGGACAGAAAGAACACGGTTGCGAACCAATTTATGTCCATCGCTGGCTACGAACGTGATATTTTCAGTAGTTATATCGAAATATACGCCATTCATCTGAGGACGAAGCTCGTCATCAGCAGCTGCAAAAAGACAACGCGTGATACCGTCCAGCATCACCTGCGCTTCAATTGCGATATGGCGAGAAGACTCGCTCACGCCTGTTGGTTCGGGGAATTCATAGCCGTTCTGTCCAATCAAGTTATACCGACCATTCTGGTAGTTTATCTCAATGGCAAACGTGTTTGGATCCACATTGAACGTTATAGGCTGTTCGGATATTTCCTTTATCGAACTAATTAGCTGTTTAGCGCCAATGGCAAACTTTCCTTCTCCATCTGCATCCATCACCTCGAGGGTAGTCACCATCGTGGTTTCACTGTCGGATGCGGTCATCTTCAGTGTGCTGCCAGAAAGCTCAAACAGGATGCAGTCGAGAATAGGCAAAGCATTCTTCGAGCTCTGCACTCGGCTTATTGTCTGCAGGCGATTGCTGAGGCTTGTGCTTGATACATTGAATCTCATTGTCGAAAATATTTATTTGCACACAAAGTTAGAGAGAAGTTTTGAGAATACAAAAAAAAAGCGTACTTTTGTGGCTGATTTTAGTGATTGTATAACAATAAATAACAAAATATGGAATTTACAGGAAGAATCATCGAGGCCCTGGAGCCAAGAAGCGGTATGTCAGCCAGAACTGGCAACCCATGGAAAATGCAAGATTTCGTGATAGAGGAGACTGTGGGTCAGTTCCCCAAGAGAATGGTTTTTAATGTCTTCGGTGAAGATAACTTGAATCGTTTCAATATACAGAAGGGTCAGGAATTGACCGTATCTTTTGACATCAACGCCCGCGAATACAACGGCCGCTGGTACAATGACATACGCGCATGGAACGTTGTAGCCGCTCAGCCGGCAGCAGCACCTGCTGCTCAGCCCGCTGTTGCTGCAACAGCCGCCGCCCCATTCCCTCCTGCACAGCCAGCTGCGCCTGCACAGGCGAATGCCTTTGAGGCAGCTCCCGACGAATCAAGCGACCTGCCTTTCTAAACGACACTACAACATAACAGGCAAAAGCCCCAGAACATTCTTTCATAAATGTTCTGGGGCTTTTGCCATGTAGAAGGGGTTTATTCCCAATAGAGAATCTCGCGATTAATATTCCATTTGTGATCCTTGGGGAAGTCATCGCCTTCCCATGCCTTCTTGCTAGTCCACTTCTCGGCAGGATCTGTCCAGAAAGGATCTGTTGCAGGCAATCCAAGCGGCATGAATGCCAATGAGGTCATGTAGAGCGAGCCGTTGTTAGTGTACCAGTCTGCCACATTGGGATGTGAACCCACAAAGCCGATGGTCAGGAAGCCGCCTGAATTGTAGTTATGGCTCTTTTGTTTAGCGTTCTTAAGAGGGTTTTCCACCTGGCCATAGAACATACGGTTGGCTACAGCCGTGATAGCGGCACGCACTTGACCGTTGTGCAGCTCCTGAGGCAGCTGTTTGCGCCATGCCAACTGCGCCAATGGCTGAAGCACAGCCATGCGGTAAGGGATGCTTCGTCCCACCACAGGGAACGTACCTTCAGGCGAGATGAAACGCTCCAGAATGACTGACCACTTCTGCATGCGCTTGCGCACTTCCTGCATACGGTTTTTGGCGGTGTTGCGCTTTCCGTCGGTGGCACGGATAAGGTAGCTATTACCTCCCTGACGGGCACTAATCATCTCCAGACACTCCAAATACATTGGCTGAATAACGAACGAGTTGTAGTAGTCGAACGCGAAAGATGGGCCATCGCTATAGATGCCGTCGCCGATGTACCACTCTTCCACCTTGCTCATGGCTGTCTTGATGCGGAATGCGTCATAGTCTGCTCCCACATACATCAGGAAGCTCTCTTCCATGCCCACAAAGAGGAACCAGTTGGTATAAGGCGGGTCATAACGGCGCAGACCCTTGATTTCCTTGATATAAAGTTCTTTGGTCTCTTTAGGCAGTGGCACCCAAAGGGAATCATAGCCACGGTAGAGGCCTTCTACCACATAAGCTCCGTCCACCAAAGTCTGTCCACCATTCTCCCAGCCAAGACGATCGGGCGAATTCGGGTCAACGGCATTGATGATGGCCTTGCGTGTCCACTCGCGCAATTGCTTACGCTTCGCACATTCAGGAGTGTCATCGTCAGGAAGATTAAGCCATGGCGCCAAACCTGCCAGCAGGCGGCCGAAGGCCTCCATATAGGCAACTTTCTTATCGCGCTTATCCCACGTTGGAGAAAGCTCCAAGTTAGTGCAGCCACCTGCAGTGTCCATCACCTGCTGCAGTTTTCCTTCTGCCATGTTCCGCATCACGGGTTCTGCCATCTGATACATGATGTCCACCCATACTTCGCGGTCTGTCTTTTGTTTGTTCTTCGGCGCGGCAAACGTGCTCATGCAGGCACACACCAAAGCCATAGTCAAAGCAAATTTCTTCATAATAGGTTATTCATTATGGTTTCTATTCAATTCTTATGCCTTATCCTGGCATGCATATTAGGTCAATTATATCGTTCAAACTCCGTCATGAAGTCTCCGTTCATTAGAACAAGACTGTCTGTGGTCAACTGCATGATTTCAAAAGTGTCAACTACTGCAGGCGCCTCATCGCCGATTCGCTTGGGCACACGAAGAAGCAACTGCCCTGCCTGCACCTCCCACGAGTCGTAATCAACCGACATGTTGTAGGTCGTTGCCCTACCGCCCGAGTTCAGTTCCAGGCTCTGCTCGCGGCCATCTGCTCCGCGCTGAGACCACAAGTGCTGCAACGAGGTGAGGTTGACCGCTACGGAGGCAAAGACATCGTCTTCGGACACATTGTAAACCACTTGCACTTCATCACCCACACGAACACCACCCATCACCGCCTGCCCAGGCACACGTATATAAACCGTGTCGCCATCATCACCGAGAAACTCCATCACATTCATACTTGAGCCCTCACCGATGGTCCCATGCGCCTCAATGATATTCGGTATCTCATCCAACACCTGTATATCCACAGGTGGTTTCTGTGGCTCCTTTTTCTTTTCTTCACACGAAAAGAAAGCAAGCACAACAAATGCCATTAAAGCAATTGAAATCTTATTCATGGTAAACTTCTATGACTTAATGTTGCAAAGATAGCACATATTTTCTCGGCAACGACACTTTTTCCAAAAAGTTTTTCTCCTCATGCTGCACTTTCAGCTTTTCCACCCAATTCGCCTTCGACTTCGTTTCAACAGACTAGGCAGAAACGCACTTCCGCACAAGCGCCCTGCGCGTTATTAATTGCGCACCCTGCACAATAAAATATGCGCACCCTGCGCGTTTAACCACGCGCAGGGTGCGCACTATAGCGAGCCTACAAGGGCCGTTAATCCGCTTTCCGACGCTTACACAAGATGACGGATAAGCTCTTCCTTGTCACCACACAGCATGTCAATGACAGGGATTTCAATCATCGTGTATGCACCAGGCTGCTGCTTGAGTGAGGCACGAGCCACATTCACAAGCACCTGAGCCGTAAGCGCAGGATTGTTAATCTTCATGTCGAACTCGAAGAGCTGGTTGTGGGTCTTACCGCTAACGCCCTTACGAACAAGGTTCACGCCATGGCCTACATCGTTGAGCGCATCCACACATGGAACCTGCTGCACATGCGTCTCATCGTTGACAAAGTAAGGGTCAGCCTTGATAGCAGCCTCAACAGCCTTGAAATCAGCGCCTTCCTCCAGCTCCACATACACCATGCGGCGGTGAATGCCTGTGCCCACCGGAATGGTCATAGAAAGAGCGTCCTTCACACCATCAATAGCACGTACAGCCACAGAGTGACCCATTGAACGGCCTGGGCCGAAGTTCGTATAGCTTACACCCTTAGGAGCAAGGCTTTCCATCAGGGAGCGCACGATAGAGTCTGAGCCCGGATCCCAACCTGCAGAAATAACGGAAACGGCATTGTTAGCCTTAGCCACTGCATCAAGCGAACGGCGAAGGTCAACAATCTGGGTGTGGATGTCAAATGAGTCAACTGTATTAATGCCCAAAGCAAGGCACTGCTTTGCATATTCTTCCACCTTACGGGTTGGAGTGGCAAGAATAGCCACCTGCACATCCTTCAGGTCTGTGATATTCTTCACTACTGGATAGTTGGCCAGTTCAGCAGGCTTGTTAGCCTCGCCATTGCGACGAACCACGCCTACACACTCCATGTCCTCTGAAGCCTCAATAGCCTCGAGCGCATACTTTCCAATGTTGCCATAACCTACGATGGCGGCACGAATCTTTGTCATAATTTTGTGTTGGTCTAAATTATAAAACCTATAAGTCCTGTTTAACCTATATAATACCTATAATCCCTATTATAAAGAAGGGCAGCAACGTGCATGTTGCTGCCCTCCTTGTTTGATTTTATTGCTGAGCCGGCTCCTCCTCAGCCTCCTTGATGCGGGCACCCATCACAAGGTAAGCCGTTGGAGCTGCGATGAAGAGCGAAGAGCTTGTACCGATAATGACGCCAAGCATCATGGCGAAGGCGAAGGCACGAATGCTATCACCACCGAGGATGAAGATGACGAGCAGCACGATGAACGTAGATACCGAAGTATTGATGGTACGTGCAAGAGTGCTGTTGAGCGAATCGTTGAAGATACGCTGACGGTCACGCTTTGGATAGTTCCTGAAGGTCTCACGGATACGGTCAAAGATAACCACCTTGTCGTTGATAGAATAACCAATCACCGTCAGGATGGCACCGATAAACGTCTGGTCAACCTCAAGAGAGAAGCCAATCCAACCATAGCAAAGCGAGAACATACCGATAACGAGCACCGTATCGAGTGTCAACGCAATGATAGAACCTACAGAGTATGCCATGTTGCGGAAACGAACGAGGATATACACGAAGATGACTACAATAGCGAAGAGCACTGACAGAACTGCGCCACGGAGGATATCAGACGCAATAGCTGGACCTACCTTCTGAGAAGAAACGATAGAACCGCCTTCACGATTGTCGCGGTCGAGGAAGGCCTCTTCTGAAACAGCCTTATCTACCATTCCACCGTCAACGAATGCCTGATAGAGCAGAGACTCAATGTGAGCATCTGCCTCAGAGCTGTTGTCCTGAATGTTGAAGTTAGTAGACACACGAACATTGTTACCCTCTGTACCGATAGCGATGACAGTCACGTTAATGGCCTCATCATTCTTGTTGTTAGCCTCAAACTGCTTCACGATAGCGTTCTTGACAGCCTCAGGCTCTACCTGCTTGACAAACTCAACTTTGTAGTTGCGGCCACCTGTAAAGTCGATAGACTGGCTCAAGCCACGGACAACAAAGCTTGCACAAACAACCAGCAAGAAGATACCGAAAGCGACAAATGACTTCTTATAGTTGCCCATGAAGTTGAAAGCCGTATCCTTCATCATGTTCTGAGAGAACTTGGTAGTGAACTTGATGTTCTGCCACTTGCCACGGTTCAAGAAGTGCTCGTATGCGATACGAGTCATCCACACTGCGGTGAAGAATGAGCAAACGATACCAATGATGAGAGTGGTAGCGAAGCCCTTGATGGGACCAGTACCAAAGTTATAAAGGATAACACCCGTGAGGATGGTTGTCACGTTTGAGTCGAAGATAGCAGAGAACGCGTTGCTGTAACCTGCTGCCACAGCGGCATTGATGTTCTTGCCGGCTCGCATCTCTTCCTTCGTGCGCTCATAGATGAGCACGTTGGCATCGACTGCCATACCCAATGTGAGCACCATACCTGCAATACCAGACATGGTCAAAGCCGCACCGAGTGAGGTGAGGATACCGAATGAGAAGAAGAAGTTGAGAATCAGTGCACAGTTGGCCACCATACCTTCACGAGCACCATACATGACAACCATGTAGAGCATCAGGACGATGAAGGCCACAATACAAGAGATGAAACCTGCCTGAATAGACTGTGCGCCAAGAGTAGGACCAACGATGTCTTCCTGAATAATCGTTGCAGGTGCAGGCATCTTACCAGACTGAAGCACGTTAGCAAGGTCCTTGGTCTCATTCGTAGTGAAGCTACCAGAAATCTGTGTGCTACCACCGTCAATCTTGTTCATGACGTTGGGTGCGCTATACACCAAGTTATCCAGTACGATAGCCACACAGTGGTTTACATTAGCCTCAGTGAGAGCAGCCCACTTACGAGCACCTTCTGTGTTCATCTTCATGCTGACAACGGGGTTGCCATACTGGTCAAAGTCATCCTTTGCCTCAGTCACGACGTCACCCTCCAGCGGAGCACGTCCGTTAGGACCTGTGGTACGAATCGCATAAAGCTCAAAAATCTTGCCAGCCTTATCCATTGACTTCACGCCCCATTTGAGTGAGAGGTCTGCAGGGAAAATCTGCTTAGCCACCTCTGAATTGAGGAGCGCATTGATTTCAGCAGTGTCAAGCGCCTGTGCAAGGCCCACCATACAACCACGCTGAGCACCTGTAGGCTGAAGCATAGCGAAGAGAGGATTATCCTTCTTGGCTGCATCAGAAGCCTTAGTTGCCTGTGCCGCATTGTCCTCCACCTTGTTCACCTGAGCCAATACACTCGCAGCGCTCTTAACGGTATCTGCCACTTCTGCCACCTGCTCTGCAGCCACTGTATCGGCAACAACAGAGTCTGCTGCATTAGCAACAACGCCACCATTGCGAAGGGCTGCGTTGAGCTGTGAGAGGTAAGGTGCTACCTGAGGAGCGTCATAAGTCTCCCAGAACTCAAGATTTGCGCTACCCTGAAGAAGTTTACGCACACGCTCTGGCTCTTTAATGCCAGGGAGCTCGACCATGATACGTCCGCTCTGTCCCTCAATCTTCTGGATGTTGGGCTGAACGACGCCGAAACGGTCAATACGAGTACGGAGCACGTTGAATGAGTTGTCAACTGCTTCGTCCACACTCTTACGAAGAACCTTCTCCACTTCTGCGTCGCTGCTGTTGGTATTCACCTGTCCCTTCAGCTGCTGGGTAGCAAAGATTGCTGCAAGTGGCTTACCTGCCGCATTCTTTTTATACGCCTTGACAAAAAGTGTGATGAAATCGCTCTGACTTTCCTGTGCTTCCTTAGCCGCCTCGCTGACAGACTTCAGGAATGCTTCGTCAGTCTTGTGGTCTGCCAACGTCTTGACAACCTCAGGCACGCTTACTTCGAGGATGACGTTCATACCGCCCTTCAAGTCCAGACCCAGACCGATGCCGGTTTCGCGACAGTCCTTCAGCGTGTAGTTGCCAAGGTAGAATGGAGTCGTGTTCAACGAATCCAAATACAACTCAGCGGCCTGCTCGTCCATCTCCGCAGCCTTGTTCTCCACATACTTGGTGACAAAGCCGAAGGAGAGGTAAAAGAGGCAGATGAGCGTCAACGCCACTGCTACAAACTTTACAAATCCTTTGTTTTGCATTTTGTTGATTTTATTAATTGATTGATTGTTATTTGTTGTCTATGACGAATGCCTATAAGGCTGAACAACCCGCTCTACTCTGCACGGTATATATAATAATTATAGAACGCGCGCATAAACAAGGTGGTACATTCAAGATGCAAAGGTATACATTTTTTTACAAAACAGAAGAATTTCCCAACAAATTTATTTGTTTCGCCGCCAACAGGCAAACTCTTTTACATTAAATAGCATCTGGCTGCACAACGGAGCAAGACTACTTGTACGCACTCGGCTCATTCACTCTCGAGGCTGACGAAACAATAAATGGGATAGTGGTCGCTGGTCTTGACGGAACAATCAACAACTGCTTTATAGGCTTTTATGCTGGGGCTGACGAGAATGTGGTCCAAGCGGAAATACATGCCACTACAATGGTAACTGATGCCGGGTCCGTTGCCACTTCGTGTGTAAGCATCGTTCAAATCTCTCGTCAATCTGTAATGGGCATAGGAAATAGGAGATGCGTTAAAATCTCCACATACGATGATGTGTCTTCCCTCATTTTGCTGGACAAAAGCCGCCACAGAGTCAACCTGCACGCCGCGCAACGAGTCAGGGGATGCAAGTTTCCCGAAAAGGCTAAAGAGTTTCTCCTCCGAATCATTCTCTTCCGGACGATTATAATTCCGGATAATAGACTTATAGTCATCTTTGTCAGCTTCAGTCAGTCGATAAGACTCCAAGTGGTTGTTGATGACCAGCAGCGTCTTGTTGCCTATCGCCACCTCATAAGCGTAAGAAGCGTTTGATGAAGAGGTATAGTCTATCTTTCGCTCCGACAGAATGGGATATTTAGAAAGGCAAGCAAGAAAATTCTTCTCGTTTTCACACAAACGGTAATAAGGATACTGATCCTTCAGCACCTCCAATGCCAGCTCCACTCCAGCGTGTGTAGCCTCTTGCAGACAAACAATATCAGCATTGCATTGCTGCAGATACGTCACAATCCCATTCTCATTCCATGGAACACCCTTCAAGTCTCCAAAGTTCATGATATTATAGGACAGCACCTTGATGGCTCCTGCGGGAGGCTCTTGCACAAAATTCAGGGGGGCATATGTTCTGATGCTGCTAACACATAACAACATGCCCGCCAAAGGAATTAGCACAAAACGCCTCTTGAAAATGAGCCAAAACAGCACGAACACCATGTTCATTGCAAGGAACAAAGGAAACCACATCCCGCTTTCTGATAATCGGGTGTATTGCTGGGGAGGCAGCACAACCGAATAGGCACAAAAAATCATTGCCACCACCGTCAGGACGTTGATGACAATGAATATCGTTTGGGGTATGGCCTTCAATAATCTCATGCCTCTCCTCTCATTCGCTTGCTGGCATTGAAAAGGGTTTCTTTCTCCTGAGCAGACAGGTTCTGGTACCCATTTTTACGGATTTTGTCCAAGATGCGGTCAATCTCCTCGCTGTTCTGCATCTTCTGCTTGTTGTACTCATGGTCAGCATGGTTGACCTCACGCACATTCGTTACCCGCATCTTGGGAGCACGCGAAGCGCCAAAGCCCTTCTTCATTTTTGACCACAGCCCTTCTTCCTTATCATAATTCGAGCCTTTTGCCGAAGCGTCATATCTATAGTTCCAGGCGCCTGCACTCCGCTTGGCCTGTGCCCGCCAAATGAAGAGCAACAGCAAACCCACCAAAATACCACCCAGATGGGCAAAGTGAGCCACGCCATCAATAGACGTGATGCCCATATACATCTCCACCAACGTGTAGAAACCCACCAGATACTTCAACTTGATGGGGAACGGGATTGGGATAATGAAAAGCCTTGCATTGGGGAAAAAGAAGGCCGCAGCCACCATAACACCATAGATGGCACCAGAGGCTCCCACCAGCTGAACAGGTGGAATCAGTCCAACGTAGGTGCACAACTGATTGACCAAAGCCGCACCTATGCCGCTCAACAGATAGTAATACACAAAACGCTTGGTCCCCAGTTGCTGCTCCACAGCATTGCCGAAAATCATCAGCGACCACATATTGAAGAACAAATGCCACCAGCCGCCATGCATGAACATGTAGGTGACATATTGATATAGCGCGAAACCGCTATAGCCAATTGGATGCAGGGCATTGAAGTTCATGAACCAATCCGTATGCCCATCCAAGGCAACAGCTGGCGTAATCAGGTACGTCAGCAAATAAAACACCACATTGATAATCAGTATCACCTTAACGGCAGGAGTCATTCTCATACAATCCTTACATTTAGTCTATAACACTATACATCTTTCTATTTCGCTGCAAAATTAGCGATTTTCCTCAGTTTATAGGGCAAAAATCTGGAAAACACACGCTTTTTTGACTTTTTTCAACATTTTTTTTAATAATTTGTTTGAACATGAAAATATATCACATATATTTGCAACAAAGTTTCACGCCAAACAGGCTTGCAATCAGCACGTAAGCCCCGGTCTGACGCAAAAACTGTTTAACCACTTTATTAACAATACCTAAATTATCGAACTTATGAACAAGACAGAACTCGTTAGCTCTATCGCAGCAAAGGCTGGTTTGAGCAAGGCTGATTCAAAGAAGGCTCTCGACGCAACAATCGAAGCAATTGCAGACGCTCTTAAGGCTGGTGACAAGATTTCTCTCGTTGGTTTTGGCACATTTGCTGTTGCTGAGCGTCCTGCTCGTCAAGGCATCAACCCTGCAACCAAGGCTCCTATCTCTATCCCTGCCAAGAAGGTTGCTAAGTTCAAGGCTGGCTCTGACCTCGAAAGCGCTATCAACTAACTGTATAGTCGCCTAAGACAGAGAAAAAGAACAAAGGGTGTTGTTGTGAATCCACAACAGCACCTTTCTTTTTGCCCACACTCCCCTGCAGGCAAACAGGAACATGCGAGCATATATTATAGATACACCATTAGGCAGAGACTAAAAGGCTTGTTGGCTAAACGCATACGACTTACCGGGCAAAACATTTTTTATGACTGAGCGAGCCGTCATGCTATGACCGAGCAAAGCATTCCGTTGTGACCAAGTAAAGCATCTTGCTATGACTGAATAAAGCATTTCGTTATAACTGAACAAAGCATCTTACTATGACTAAGTAAAACGTCTCGCCAAGAATGGGAAAGGACTGTTCTACTCTACACCGAGTCAAAACATGTCCCACTTATGAAAGTCACTGCTTTACATAGACTTCTGTCCACAACCCTGCAATATACAAACAATGGTATCAGCTCAATCTATGGGCTATCCCACACCGACTGTATCGAAATACGCTTATATTATCATTTTTTTATCTTTTTTTTTGGTTTATTTCACAATACACCTTATATTTGCCACATTATTTAACTTTATTAACCCAAACATATGATGAGAACTCGGCACTTTTTGTTCACCGGATTATCTGCACTATCCGTATTTGTGCTATCGTCGTGTGTCGACAGCGACTACGACTTGAGCGACATTGACTCCATGGCACGGTTCAAAACCAAGAACTTGGTTGTTCCTCTCAATCTTGACGCCATCACACTCGATCAAGTCATGGACTTGGACGAAGACAGTGAAATTAAGAAATTCGAGGATCCAGAAACCGGCAAAACTTGGTATGCCATCAAGAAGGACGGAACATTCGACTCCGACCCTATTGACGTTGCCACATTCACAGCGGCCAAGCCTAACATCTCTCCATCAAGCAATACGCTGGACTTGACGCCACTTACCCTTGTACCTGGACAAATAGGCCAAATTTCCGCATACTATGACATCGCAGGCAAGAGTGACCCCACGTCGTTCGAAGCGAAGTCCGAGAATGTGGACAAGGCCATCAAGAGCATCAGCAAACTGGGTGTAAACACTACTTTCAATATTAAGATTGCTGTGTCTGGCACAGGCTCCAGTAACATCATTCCATACCTCAAGTACGAAGGCGTGAAAATCCAGTTCCCTAAAGGACTCACCGCCACAGCAAGCAAGGGCACATACAACTCCAGCACGGGTATTCTTGACCTATCCAATGAGTCGCTTTCTCCCAATAGCAATGGTGAAGTGTCTGTAATGCTGACCATCACCGCCATTGATGCCAAAGTAGCCAACATCACATTTACCGGCGCTTCTGGAGACAAGCAATACGGCACATTTGTCTTTGCAGACGATGTGGAAATCATCGCTGGCCGAGTGAATATCTATAATGCAGACCCTAGCACACTTCCTAATCAGATTACCTTCACTTCCACTCCGACACTGCAAAACATTGCAGTCACCACCTTTACGGGTGAGGTGGAGTACGACGTTGATGACTTCACCATTGACCCCATCGACCTGGCGGACGTGCCCGACATCATCAACCAGCCCGGCACCAAGCTGATGCTGGACAAGCCACAGCTCTTCCTCGAAATCAACAACCCTGTTGCGAAGTACAATCTCTACTTCGAAAGCGGTTTCGAGCTCACCTCCGAACGTATTGTACGAGAGAACAATGTGGATGTAAAGAAGCAGAAGACTTACGCGATTGACGATGCCACTTTTGGCACCAAGACCACAGACGGAAGCGCACAGAAGGCCGAAGGCAACCAATTCGTATTGGCCCCATCTTTCTCGGCTGAAGACAATTTTCTCAAGATGGAATATCCTAACCCCAAGCACGTTCTCTTCAGCGACTTGAAGCGTATTCTCATCCTCGATGAGGAAGTGGAAGAAGAGGAAGTCGCAGAGACTGGCGTTGGCATACCAACCACCATCAATGTCAATGTGAAGGAGCCCAAGATTCCAAGACAGGCTGTGAAAGACTTTGTTCTGGGCGAGAATCTCAATGCCGTCGTCGGCAAATACTCTTTCTATGCACCTCTCCAGCTCTCTGAAGAGTCACAGATTGCCTACACTGACACCATTGACGACTGGAACGACGAGGACTTGGACAACGTCACCATCGAGCACCTGATTATCAGCTTCGACGCAACCACCGAGATTCCGTTCGATGCAGAGCTCACTATCTATCCTATCGATACCACAGGCGAGCCTATCGCAGGTGTCACCACCACGACTGCCCACATCAAGGCAAAGGCAGAGGACCAGCCTGTAGAGGTAGAAATCACCGGTACTATCAAGCATCTTGACGGCTTGCTCATCAAGGCGCATATCCTCAATACGGAAAGTGATTTGCTCAGTCCTGACATGAAGATATATGTAAATAACAGCAAGGCCACCGTAACGGGCTATTATGATAAAGAACTCTAACCCAACAACGCACTAAAACGAAATGATTATGAAACACATAAAGTCTATCATTGCGGTTGCAGTTCTTGGAATGGCCTCAACTGCAACAGCCCAGAACCTCAACACTGGATACTTCAACGACGGTTACTTATACCGCCACGAGGTAAACCCCGCTTTTGGCAACAACCAAGGCTATGTGGCAATGCCCGGCATCGGTAACCTCAACGTAGGCGTGAACAGTAACCTCCGCGTGGACAATATCTTCTACAACGTGAATGGACGCACTGCCCTGTTCCTCAATCCTGAAGTGAGCGACCAGAAATTCCTCCGCCACATCAAGACGAAGCACAAGATTTACGAGGACCTCAAGTTGCAAGTATTAGGCGTAGGCTTCAAAGGGCTGGGTGGCTACAACACCGTCGAAATCAATGCACGCCAGAGCCTGCAGCTCAACGTGCCTGGCTCTCTCTTGCGTCTGGCCAAGGAAGGTGCGCAGAACCAATCCTACCAAATCAATAAATTGGCCGCTCATGTTGACGCCTATGCCGAATTGGCACTGGGCCACAGCCACCAGATTGACGAGCACCTCCGCGTCGGCGGCAAAGCCAAGCTCCTGCTGGGCATAGGCAATATGGATGCCGACTTCCGCAAGGCAACTCTCACCCTGGGCGAAGACAAATGGACCGCCATCACCGACGCTAAGGTGCAGACCAGCCTCAAGAGAATGAAATACAAGATGGAAGAAAAGGAACGTGGTGCAGACGGTGAAGAGAGCACCCACCGCTATGTCAGCGGCATTGAAGACACCAACTGGAGTGTTGACGGTGTAGGCGTAGCGTTCGACCTCGGTGCTGAATACAAAGTGGACGACAACTGGTCCTTCTCTGCTGCCGTGCTCGACCTTGGCTTCATCAATTGGAACAACAACTATGTAGCTTCTACCCGTGGCGAACGCAAGGTGAACACCGACACGCACCTTTTCAGTCTGGACGATGACAAAGACAACTCGTTCGAAAGAGAAGGCGACCGCTTGATGGAAGACCTTGCAAAACTCTACGAGCTGGATGACCTCGGCGATCAGGGCAAACGTTCCCGCATGTTGGCTACCACCATCAATGCAGGCGTTGAGTACACCCCCGATTTCTATGACAAGCTGTCCATCGGCCTCTTGAGCAGCACCCGTGTGGCAGGCAAATACACAACCACCGAGGTACGTCTTTCTGCCAACGTGTCGCCAACCAACATCTTCTCAGCCTCCACGTCTTTGGCTGTGAACTCATTCGGCACAAGCTTTGGCTGGCTCATCAACTTCCACCCATGCGGCTTCAACATCTTCCTTGCCACCGACCACCAGTTTGGCAAGATGTCCAAGCAGGCTATCCCGCTCTCTGGCAGAGCTAATGTTAACATTGGCATTAACTTCCCATTCGGGCATTAATGCAACCCATACTATTCATCAAACGCAAGGGGCTGTGTCAACAACGACGCAGCCCCTTGCATTTTTCCCATCGCCCTATACTACAAAAACGGTGTGACTCACACCGCATAGGTCGGTCTGAGTCACACCGGCACCCCCGGTCTGAGTCACACCGATTTCGAGGTGCACCGCGTCAGCGGAGAGCAACCGCTGAATAAGCAACAATCATGTAACGAGTAAACTTGCCCACGAACGACCAGAAGATGACACCCCACACGTTGGCGCGCAAGATGCCCAACGAGATAGATATAGCCGTTCCAAACACGGGGAGGAAGGAGAAGGCAGCAATCCATGAGCCTCGTTTCTCCACATAGTCACGCGTCTTGCACAGACGTCTTTCCTTCACATGCATCCAGTGCGCAATCTGCTCAATGCTGCCAATGCGCCCGATACAATAATTAAACATTGAGCCCAACACATTGCCGATAGTTCCGCTTATCACGGTGAGCATAGGATCCATGCCCGTGGTGACCAGCAAAGCGCCCATCACCGCCTCGGAGCTGAAAGGCACAAACGTGCCCGCCAGAAAAGAGGCCATCGCCATGCCCCAGTAGCCGTATTCTATGAAAAACTGATTAAGTGGATCCATATGTGTCTGCCCGTCTCAGAAAATTAAACGAAGTTGGGAATCACATACATATTGCAATGCCCACACCGCAACAGCCAGCAGTGCAAGGATAAGGCAGCAGATGTGCGAAAACCTTGTATGTGTTAATGTAAAGAAATGCCCAAACACCATCGCCGTGTTCATCAGCAGCAACGGCATCAGCACATCAGCGTATTGCGGCTGCACACAAATCAGCACAGCAACAACTCCGCCCATCAGGCAGACTGCATCATATATGATGCGTGTCCGGACTCTGTCCAGATAGCTGTGCGCATAATTATCGATAGTGCCAATCACAAAAAGCAGCATCAGGAAGAAGAAAGTCACCACTTCCCGATAATCCAGCCTTTGATAATCGCCTGGATGAAAACTCACCATCGCCTTCACATGCTCCAAGAACAATGGGAATCCGCCCATCAGCGCCGCAATCCCCGCAAACATCCAATACACCGTGAACACGGCCATCAGCGATGCTAAGAAACTACGAAACGAAAGAGTGCGGAAGAACCACTGAATTTGCCAAAACAGAGGCACAAGCCACACCAGTTTCGGAAACACGAGGGAGGCCAGTGACAGCAGCAGGAAGGACCTGAAAGACAACGGCGGTTCAGGCCGCTGATAGGAGGCGAACAAAGGGAAGAACGACAGCTGCAACAGCAGCATGACCACACAGCCTGGCTGAAAAGCATGATAGGCAACAGCAACCGTCAACAAGATGCCAAGCATGCTGCCCAGCATACGCGAGCTGACCCTCAGCAAAAGATTCTTATTGTTCAGCTCCACCATCATGTACACAGCCAGAGCGGCACACAGGACACCCCATCCCAGCGCTCCATAGCCTTTCTGCATCTCCTCGGGAACAAAGCGCCATAAGCCATACTCCCCACTTTCAAATTCCGACTCAGCCAAAGAAGCAGGTGTCACCAGCCACAGCAATGCAGCAACGCCTCCCACAACTGGAAGCGTCATTTGACTACTGGCTATAGATTTTTGAATATTATACCTCACAGATTGTTCTTTTTCCAACTTTGCACCTTCGCCTCTGGCGGAGCATCAGCGAAAATCAGTTGCAAAGTTATGAAATTGGGGCGAAAAGTGAAGAAGAAAAGGTCAAAAAACATTCCTGCCTGCCATTCAGATTGTCAGCAACTTAGATTTTTCCCCTTCCACTCTTCACTTTTCACTTTCTTTTCGTAACTTTGCAGCCGATTTTTGTACAAAAACGTTTTTGATGAAAAAACTCTTTATTGAGACTTATGGCTGCCAAATGAACGTGGCGGACAGTGAAGTTATTGCCTCTGTGATGAA
>AUXO016002953.1_pt1 | contig 30659 bp, 14 predicted proteins | sample 768731 | NCBI WGS metagenome assembly AUXO01 (sample SAMN02715735, study PRJNA202380) | gut metagenome | biome: sheep rumen | host: Ovis aries | place: New Zealand: Palmerston North
CCGTAAAAGGAGATGCTGGTGTTAATGCTAAACTAGTAGATATTGAAGCTAGTGGAAATGCATTCGTTTTAAAAGAAGGCGCAAGCCAATATACTCCAGACGCAATTACATTATATCCTAGAGTACAAGGAGATAATGTTGCTTATTCAAAATGGCAATATAGTGCAGATGGAGGAAGTACTTGAGCAGATGTAACAAATAGTTTAAGAGGTGTCTCATTATTAGAAAATGGAAATTTAACAATTTCTAATGACAGCTTTATTACAACTGGAACTGCAAGTACATATACTTTAAAAGCATGTACTACTGTAGAATCTGTATCTGACACTACTTCTATTATAAAAGTTAGTGATGGAGACAGCTTAACAATAGTTTCTTCTGTAGATGAATATCAAGTTTCAAGTAGTAATACAACAATTCCTACTGGAACATGGTATCCAAGAACTAATATCCCAACAACAAGTGATACTAATAAATATTTATGGACAAAAAACACTATTACATTCTCAGATGGAACTAAATCTTATAGTTATGGTGTTAGTTCAACTATGGATAGCATGGCAACATTTATTCAAACAACTAATCAAAATATTGAAGATTTACAAAGACAAGTTGATGGTGCTATTATGGCATGGTTTGAAAACTATGTTCCATTACCAAATACAGAAAATCCTACTGCTACTCCAAACTATCCTGCAAATCAATGGGATACAGAAGCTAAAAAAATTGAACACCAAGGCGATTTATTCTATATTATAGATAATCAAGAAAAAAGTGGTCAATGTTATAGATATGCTGAAATTAATGGAGAATATAGATGGATTATTGTAGAAGATGTTGATGTAGCTAAAGCTTTAGCAGATGCGGCTGCCGCACAAGCAACTGCAGATGGGAAAGCAGCTGTATTTACAGGAACTACAACTCCTACAGATCCTAATGAAGGAGATATTTGGTTTAAAGGCACAAATGAAGGTATTTATACTTATGTAAATGGCTCTTGGGTTGTTTATAATAAATATACAGATGATACAAGAGCAAATGCTGCATATAACTTAGCAGCAAGTGCAAAAACATTAAATGTTTTATTAACAAACGAAAATCATACTATCGCCACTGATAAAGATGGTAATAATGGAGATTATTCTGGAGCTAAAACTACAGTTCAAGCATTCTTTGGGAATGCGGATGTTACTTCATCAACAACTGTTACTGTTGGTACTACATCAAATGTAACTGGTTCATTAAGTGGTAAAACTTATTCAGTTACTAATTTAACAGCAGATAGTGGATATGTAGATTTAGTAATAAAATATACTCCTAGTGGAGCTAGTCAATTAACTAGAACTGCAAGATTTAGTTTATCTAAATCAAAAGTTGGTGCCACTGGTAGTGAAGGAGATCCAGCAAAAATAGTGACTATATCAGCGACAAATCAAGTATTTAAATGTCCTGCTAATAGTACTACTTACTCTCCAACAACTATTACTTTAACTCCAAGTTTTCAACATTGTACACTTGGAAATTGGCAATATTTTAAAACTTCAAATTCTACTTGGACAAATATAACAAGTACAACTTCAAGTACAACTGCCGCATATAAAAGCGGAAATAATTTAATTATTCCAAGCGGAATGAATTATAATTCTAATGCAACTTCTGTTGCATTTAGATGTTTAGATAGCACAGGTAATTATTTCGATGTTATAACTATTTTAAAAGTTAAAGATGGAGATACTGGTGCTACAGGAAAAGGCATTAGTTCTATTGTTAATCATTATTTAGCAACTGATAAAAATTCTGGAGTAACAATTAGTACTAGTGGCTGGACAACAACTATACAAACAATGACTGCTACTAATAAATATTTATGGAACTATGAGACTATTAATTATACAACAGGAGATCCTGTAAATACAACTCCTTGTATTATTGGTACTTATGGAGATAAAGGTCAAACAGGAGCTACTGGTAATGGAATATCTTCTATTGTTGAAGAATATGCTTTATCTACTTCTGCAAGTTCTGTAACAGGAACATGGAGTGAAAATATTCCAACTTTAACAGCAACTAATAAATATTTATGAAATAGAGAAACTATAAATTATACAAATTCTGATCCTGTAACAACAACAGCAAAAATAATTGGTGTTTATGGAGATAAAGGAGAAGCGGGAAAAGGTATCTCTGGATCAGTTGTTACTTATCAAGCCGGAACAAGCGGAACTGCTCATCCTACAGATGAAAGTGGTTGGACATCTACTATTCCTACTGTTACAAAAGGACAATTTTTATGGACAAGAACAGTAATTACTTATACTGATAGCAGTAAATCAACAGTTTATGCAGTATCATATCAACCTATTGATGGTAAAAATGGTACTGATGGAAGCGATGGAAAAGATGGTGCGGACGGCCGCGGAATTAGTTCTTCTGAAGTAAGATATAAAGCAGGAACTAGTGGAACAACAAAACCTTCTGGAGCTTGGACTGATTGGTCTACAACAGTACCTAGTATAACAAAAGGTCAATATTTATGGACTTGAACAAAATATACTTTTACTGATAGCACAACTCAAGATATTTATTCTGTTGGTTATCAAGGAACTAATGGAACTAATGGTGAAAGTGTTAAAACTATTACTAATTATTATTTAGCAACTGATAAAAGTTCTGGAGTAACAACAAGCACATCTGGATGGTCTACATCAATTCAAACAATGAGTAGTAGTAAACCTTATTTATGGAACTATGAAATTGTAAAAGGAAGTAATAACACAACATTATCAACTACAACTCCTGTTATTATTGGACACTTTGGAATAAATGGAGATAATGGTGTTAGTATATCTAGTATTGTAGAACACTATGCAAAATCTAGTTCTAATAGTACTGCTCCAAATACATGGAGTGAAAGTACTGTACCAACTTTAGATGTTACAAACAGATATTTATGGAATTATGAAACAATCAATTATAGTGATGGTACTCATGATGATACTTTAAAAAGAATTATTGGTGTATATGGAGACACTGGTATTGCTGGTAGAGATTCTTATTTACATATTAAATATATGAATGCAGATTCATTATTAGAAGTAAGACAAGAACAAGCTGTTCCTGTTGGAGATACTTCAAAAGATTTAACTAAAACAAGTTATTCAGCTAATAGTTATTATATAGTTGAATGAGAAGCTTACTCTGCATCTACTGATACTGGTAGTGGGGTATTACATCAATTCTTTGATAATAACAATAATAGAGTTACTTATTATTGAACTCCTATGACTAATTTTATTGCAGATACTTGGAATAAATATTCAGTAATGTTAACAAAACAAACTGCAAGTTCTATTACAAAATATTGTTTTGGATGTCGTGCTACAAATGCAGGAGCAGAAGTTAAATATCGTAATATTAAAGTATTAGAATTATCAAATTTAAATGATCAAAGTGGAGAATTTATTGGTACTTATACTGATAATATTGAAACTGCATCTACAAATCCTAGAGATTATAATTGGTCTCGTTTATTAGGTGATACTGGAGTTGCTATTGAAAATGTAGTTGACCATTATGCTTTATCTACATCTAGTACAAGTGTAGATCCTGATAATTGGCAAGATACACCTCCAACTTTAGATATTATAAATAAATATTTATGGAATTATGAAACTATTACTTATACAGATGGTAGTATCCATGATACATCTCAACATGTAATTGGTACGTATGGAGAAACAGGTCAAACAGGTGAAAGTATTTCTACAATTACTAATTATTATTTAGCAACTAATTCAGGTAGTGGAGTTACAAGATCAACTTCTGGTTGGACCACTACAATTCAAAGTCCTACTTCATCTAAAAAATATTTATGGAACTATGAAGATGTAATTGGAAATAAAGGAACAACAATAAGTCAAGGAACTCCGCATATTATTGGAGTTTATGGAGATAAAGGAAATCCTGGAGACAATGGTAAAAAACTAATTTACTTTGGAACTAGAGATTGGACTCAATCTCAAATAGATACTTATTGTGCTATTGGACACACAGAAAGTAATTGAACTCAAAGTCTTAATCCAGGAGTAGCTGTTGTTAATGGAGATACTATTTATATTAATGTATCTAATACAACAACAAATACAACTGGTATCTTATATATTCAAGCAAATGCTACTACAACAGCATCTCAAGGTGCTTCTGGAAAAGTTGTAGCTTATGTAAAAGATGGAGATAAAGGTGAAACAGGTAATGGAATTACTTCTACTGTTATTGAATATCAAGCAAGTAGTTCAGGAACTACAACACCAACTGGAACTTGGACAACTACTGTACCTAGCGTTTCTAAAGGTCAATATTTATGGACTAGAACAACAATAAATTATAATGAGGGAGATCCTAAAGTTAGTTATTCTGTCGGATATCAAGGAACTAATGGAAGTTCTCCATATAATGTTATTTTAACAAACGAAGCACAAACAATCGCGGGAAGTATTTCTGCTGCAAAAGCAACAACATTCTCAACAAATGTAATCGGATATCAAGGAACTTCACAAGTAAATACTACTGTTGGTTCTATCTCAGGATTGCCTACAGGAATGACTGCCGCAATCTCTAATAATAATTCGAAAACTACAAGTATTACATTTACAGTAACAACTTCTATGGTAAGTCCTAATGGAGAAATTACTATTCCTGTTACTGTTGGTAGCGCTACAATAAATAAAAAATTAAGTTATTCAGTTTCTTATACAGGAACTACAGGAACTGCCGCAAGAACTTATGAAGTTGTACCAAGTGTTACTAGTGTAATCAAAGGTGCTGATGATGCATTAACACCTAATACTTTAACATTTAGTGCTTACTATATGGATGGTAATTCAACTTCTAGAAGTGCTTATAGCGGAACTTGGTGGATACAATATTCTACAGACGGTTCTACTTGAACAGATTTAGTAGCGCCAAGTACGACAAATGCGACAAACAGAACTGTTAATTTAACTAATAATATGAGATTAATTAGAGCTTATTTAGGCCCTGCAAGCACAACACCTACTGCAGCAAATGCTTTAGATTATCAAACTGTTCCAGTTTTAATAGATATTGATAATTTAGAAGTTGGTGGAAGAAACGTAGTTTTAAAATCAAATGTTGAAAAGACATCAAAGGATACTATTACAACATATGATATTTCAAATTATGGTATTTCAGAATGTGTAGGCAAAACAATAACTATATCTTTTGATGTTAAAGCAGATGAAAATAATGTTAATTGTGATGGATATTTAAGAACTGGTTCTTCAACTATTGTTAATGATACCCAATTTACAATAAGTAATGTTACAACAAGTTACACAAGAAGAACTTTTGTAAAAACTGTAGCAAGTTCTTTAGCAAATCCAATAAAATGATTTGCATTTAGAACAACTCAAGGTTCTAGAACAGCAACATTTTCAATTAAAAATGTAAAAGTTGAAATTGGAAATATAGCAACTGATTGAACTTTGGCTCCAGAAGATGTCGATGCAGATATACAAACAGCTCAAGATAGAGCAGACTCTGCTTACACTTTAGCAAGTGGTAAAATTGTAACTTATTACCAAGCTAGTCAACCATCAAGTGGTATGCATTCTGGAGATTTATGGATAGATTCTGACAATGGTAATAAAATGTATAGATATAATGGTAGTTCTTGAGTTGCTATTACTGATACAAATTTAGCTACTAATGTAGCATTAGAAGCATTATCAGATGTAGTTGATGGAAAATCAACAACTTATTATTCTCCTTCTCAACCAACTGGAGCGAGCACAGGAGACATTTGATATGATCAAACAAATCAAAAAATAAAACGATATAATGGAAGCTCTTGGGTTGATATAACTTCAACTGCTCTTAAAGATGCATTAGATGCAGCTGCCGCCGTTCAAACCAATTTAGATAATCTTGAAATTGGTGGTAGAAATTTATTATATTCAAAACATACTAAAGATAATAAGCCAACAAATGAAATAATTAATTTTACAAGAGGCGGAAATTTATTTAATACAAACGCTTTATTTGAAGATAGATTGTATATCTCAGAAAGAACTGGAGATACTTCAATTCCTTATACTTTAGAAAATAAAATAGGAGCAGAAATAACAATATCTTTTGAACATAAATTAAATACTAATGGAATTTCAAGGTCTATTATATGTTATGGTTATCAAAATACAGGTTTATCTATTAAAGAAAGTTCAAGTTTTACTCCAACAGAAGAATGACAAAAATTTAGTTTTAAAACTCATGTTTATAGATGAACAACTGGAGATGGAAATTTAACTCCTGGTTCTTCTTATACTCCTGAAAAACAAGGTGGTAGTAGTTATAGAACTAATGGACAAGTTTGAGTATATGATCAAAGTGGAGATAATTATTATTCTATACGTAATATAAAAGTTGAATTAGGAAATGTAGTTACTGATTGGACACCAGCTCCTGAAGATGTTACTGCAGAGATAGAAAATGCAAAAGATTTAGCTAATCAAGCATTAGAAAAAGCTAATGCTGATATGTATGGAGTTTGTTCTACAACAGGAACAGCTAGAACAGTTACAATTCCTGGTGTTACAGAATTTGTAGAAGGAATGGTAATTTATGTTAAATTTACTTCTCAATCTGTTTCTAATATGACATTAAATGTTAATAATTTAGGAGCAAAAACTGTTTATTATCAAAATAATTCAACAGGAACTTATATTCCAGCTAATTCTGTTGTATCAATGATTTATGATACTACAACAGTATCTACTGGTTGTTGAAAATTATTATATTCATATAACTCAAATACAACACCAACTTATCTACAATATAATAATGCAATTAAGGCTGAAACAGCAATTGTCGCAGATAATATTATAGTTGGTAATGCAAATGGATATCATAATTTAAAAACTGGTACAGCTTTTGATATATCTTATCCAATTTTATATGCAGGTAGCAATATTAATGCAGGAAGCACAGGAACAAATAATTATGTAAGTTATCCTTTCTCTATTGCTACTACTCAATCAGGAACTTTTGAACTTTATAAAATGGTTTATATTAAAGGTACTTTAAGTGGAAACATATTTACTCCTATTAGTACCACACCTTTAACACAAACTATCCCAACTTCTGTGGATAATTATGTTTATATTTCATTAGGTTTAATATATCAATATAGTGATTCTAAATATTATTTAAGATTAGAGCCTTCTCATGATTTATATCAATATTATAATAATGAGTTTAGAAATATGGCTTATGCAGCAATGTATGCAGCTAATGATGCAGCAAACGATGCCGCACAAGTTCAAACTAATTTGAATAATTTAGAAATTGGTGGAAGAAACTTGTTATTAGGTACAGAAACAAGTTCTACTTCAACTGGAACAAATGGTACTAATCAAACTAAAGCAATATACTCATTTTCTAATTTTTATAACCAAAATTATTATCCATTAACGACTGAAACAGGAAAAAGTGTAGAAGTAACAATTTCGCTTGATTGGGAAACTACAGCAACAAGTGGAACATTTCAAGTACAATTAAATTCTTGGCCTTATACAAGTCTTATACCAATACAAACTATTAGTTCTTCAAACCAATCAGGTCATTTAGAAAAAACAGTTACTATTACAAAAAATGCAAACAATCCTACAAATTATTCAAAAATAATGACTAGATTAGACAATGTAACAGGAAATGTCACTTTGTCAAATGTTAAAGTGGAAGTTGGTAATAAAGCCACAACTTGAACTCCAGCACCTGAAGATATTGAAGCAGATATACAAACCGCACAAGATAAAGCTGATAGTGCATACAATTTAGCGAGTGGTAAGATAGTTACTTACTATCAAGCATCACAACCTTCTAGTGCAAATAATGGCGATTTATGAATAGATTCTGATAACAATAATAAAATGTATAGATATGCTAATAATCAATGAACAGCAATAACTGATACTTCATTAGCAACAAATAGTGCTTTAGAAGCTTTAGCTGATACTGTTGATGGTAAATCTACAACTTATTATGGAACAACTACTCCAACAAATCCTAGTGCAGGAGATATATGGTATAACAATAGTACTGGAAAAATTCAACGTTATAGCGGAAGTGCTTGAGTTGATATAACTAGTGCTGCATTAAAAGATGCTTTAGACGCCGCAGCACAAGTCCAAACTAATTTAAACAATCTTGAAATTGGTGGAAGAAATTTACTTGTTGGAACAGCCACTGCAACAGGAGATGTTGCTTCTGGTAATGGAACTTTAGTTAATAATTTAGATTTATTTGGTGGCCTTACGGGTGTAAAAACTAATACAGCTTGGACTGAACGTTATGTGAATTTAAAGAATGTTTATAATAGAAATGGATTTAGAGTCGGAGATACATTAACAGTATCTGTTTATGTTAAATCAGATAGTGATATGACTAAAGACTTTTATCTATATCGTGGAACATCTACTGGACAAACTGGTTCAAAACAAACTATAAGTCTTACTCCTAATTGGCAACAAATATCTTTTACATTTGTTGCAACTGATTATTCAAAAACAGCCACAGGTACTAGAATTGAGTGTTCTTCTTCAACAGATACTAACTATATATATTGAGCAGGTTGAAAATTAGAGGCAGGAAATAAAGCCACAACATGAACTCCAGCACCTGAAGATGTTGATGCAGATATTACAACTGCACAAACTACTGCTGATGCAGGTATTAAATCTGTTACAAACTTATATTATGCTTCTAATAGTACAACCGCACCAAGTAAACCAACTGCACATGTTACAACAAATAATGCAAATACTAGAGGCGCTTGGAATATTGCTTTACCAACTTATAATGCAAGTTATCCTTATTTATATACTTGTAAAGAAACTTTGACAAATGGCGGAACTTATGGATGAACTGCAGTAGTTCAATCAACATATGCTTCAGCTATTGCCGCAATTAAAACAACTGCAGATAATGCAGCATCAAGCTTAGCAACATATATTACTAACAATGATAAGGCTATTGCGGACTTACAAAGTCAAATTGATGGGGCTATTTCAACATGGTTCTATGCTTATGTTCCAGCTTCAAATAATTATCCTGCGTCTGAATGGACAACAGATGGAGATAAAAATAGACATTTAGGAGATTTATTCTATATTACAAAAGAAGCTTATGTTAATGCAATTAATTATGGAACAAGAACTTGGACACAATCTGAAATAAATACTTATTGTAAGATTGGTTATATTGGAGGCTTTAATAATAATTTAGGAGTTGCAGTTAATAAAGATGATGTAATTTATATAACTATAACAAATTCTTCTGATAATAATTCTAAAGGAACTTTATATATAAAAGCAGATTCGACAACAACATCTTCTCAACAAGCACATGGAACTGTTGTAGGCTATGTTAAAGATGGCGATGAAGGAAAATGTTACAGATATGCCATAATTGATAATACATATCAATGAATTTTAGTAGAAGATTCAGATGTATCAAAAGCACTTGAAGACGCTGCAAGAGCACAAGCAACTGCAGATGGAAAGGCTACTATTTATTCTGGTTCAACAACTCCAACTGGTATGCAACAAGGTGACTTATGGTTTAAGGGAGCAAATGAACCTATCTTAACATATGTTAATAATCAATGGGTAGAATATAATAAATATACAGACGATAGTGCTACAACCGCACTTGAAACTGATTTACATACAAATTATTCAAGAACTTATACTTTTAGCGAGCATAATAAATATATTAAATTAGGGACTGTTACATTACAACAATCTGGATATTCAGCTGTATTTGATGTTCATACTGGTAACGGCTTTAATGGAAATGTAACACAAGAAAAGAGTATGAAATTGACATTAAGAACATCTAATGGAAGTTCAAGTCAAGAAGTTAAATACGCTGCTCATATTGAGTATGGTGCTTATGGTGGATACAAAATGTATGTTAAACCATTAAATACTGCTCAAACTCAATTTGAAATTTGGATAGATAAAGTAACATATACTGGAAAATCTACATTTACCGTAGTTACATCAGGAACATTTACTGAAGGAATTTCTACTGCAGATACTCTCCCTGATGGATGTGTTGAAGCAACTAAATTAGATGCTTATGATAAAGCTGCAACTGCTCAATCTAGAGCGGATGCTGCATATGCATTAGCAGATGGTAAAATTGTTACTTTTGCACAAAATGATGCACCTGCCGCAGCTAATAGTGACACAGGAGATTTATGGATTGACACAAATGATGGTAATAAATTATATAGATATAATGGTAGTTCTTGGGTATTAGTTCAAGATACTAATTTGGCTACTGTTGCTCAATTTAATAATTTAGACAGTAAAGTTAATACAAAATCTACAACTTATTATACAACTACAGAACCATCAAGTGCTGTTAATGGAGATATTTGATATAATTCTTCAACAGGAATTATAAAAAGATATAATGGCAGTAGTTGAGTTGATATTACAAATCAAGCATTAAAAGTAGCATTGGATGCTGCTGGAGATGTTCAAACAAATTTAGATAATTTACAAATTGGTGGCACTAATATAATTTATAGCACAAAAGATTTTGATATCTCTTCAGCACATTGGGCTACTGCTTCTGGATGGACTCGAACTGTTGGAGACGATGGCTTTGCAATAATGAGTTATAGTCGTACTGGGTCTACTGGGGCAACTTGGAATCGTTTAATACCTAAACCATATTTAACAAGACAAGTTATTGAAGATCAATGTGCAAATGGTTTAACAGTATCTTTTGATTTAAAAATAGATGATATATCGGTATTTAATAATGTTACTGCAGAAAACAGAGGATGTTTATGCGCAGTTCAAACTTGGAAATCTGACGGTACTAGAATTGGTTGATATGAAGCTCAAAGCATTGTCAGTGACACTAGTACATATAGTAAAAAAATAGGAGACTTACAAAATGGAGTATGAGCAAGAGTATCTTTATATTTTACAAAAAATAATTTATTAATAGCAAGCGGAAGTGCTTCTCAAGCAGATATCGCTTATACAAACATATCTTTCCAATTAACAAGAAATGGTTCTATTCATATAAGAAAAGTAAAATTTGAATATGGAAATAAAGCAACTGATTGAAGTCCAGCACCTGAAGATTTACAAGCAGGAATAGATAGTGCTCAAACAACTGCAAATGATGCTCAAACAAAAGCTAATAACAGTATTAAAGCAACATCTGTTCAATATTATGTTTCAACTTCACCTACATCTATGACAGGTGGAAGTTGGTCAGACACTGCTCCAACTTATGCAGCAGGCACTTATGTATGAACAAGATATAAAATAACTCCAACTGTCGGAAATGCGACTTATACAACTGGTGTCCCAACAGGAAGTCAAAAACAAATAAGCAATTCTAAAACACAATATTATTTATCTACTTCTAATTCATCTCAAACTGGTGGATCTTGGGTAGACACAATGCCAACTGCAGTTTCTGGTAAATATATATGGATTAGACAATATATTACTTATGCAGATAATACAACAAGCACAGGTACTGCTACATTAATGAATGGATTAACTCAAATGGTTATTGATGCTAATAATTATGCAGATACCGCAGTTAATAATATTCAAATTGGTGGTAGAAATTACTTCTTAAAAGCAAATACATTTACAAGCGGAGGTAGCGCAGATTCAGGTTCGAATACTATACACCCTTCTATAGAAAATGGTTTGTGAAAAGTAGTTGTTGATTCAACATCAAATTCAAATTATTTATTCTGATCACATGATAATATAATTGAAACAAATTTCGCAACAGACGATGTATTTACATTCTCAATGGAAATTAAAAGTGCTAATGCCGTGAATACTGCTCCACCAAAAATATATTTTAAAAGTGGTATGGGATATTATTCAATGACCGGTTCTGTATCTTCAGATTGGTCTAGAGTATATTATACTGGAAAATGGAAAGATACAAATGGTATAGCTTTACATTTAGGATGAAGTGGTTTACAAGGAACTTACTATATACAAAAAATTAAATTTGAAGCTGGTAATAAACCAACAGACTGGACTTTAGCTCCTGAAGATACTGATTCAGCTATTAGTCAAGTTCAATCAAATTTAGATACTTATATAAATGCTCAAGATTTAGTTGTAGGTACTCAAACGGCAGCAACTGGCACATGAACTGGTGTTGCTAATTTTGATACATTAACAGATGGTATGACAATATTATATTGGTTACCTTATGATGGTAGTGGAAATGCTACATTAAATTTAACATTAAAAAATGGCACTATAACAGGTGCAAAAAATTGTTATTATAGTGGAACTTCTCGATTAACTACTCATTATAAAGCTGGTAATGTAATACAATTGACATATAGAGAAAATGCTTCTATAAAAGGTTCAACAACTTTATATACTGGTTGGTGAGCAAATGCAAACTATGATGATGGTAATACTTATGACAGAATTAGATTTAATAATAATATTAAAGCTAAAACTGCTATTACTAACAGTAGATTAATTGTTGGCGATAGTAGTGGTTTCTTCCATTTGTCAGGAACTTCAGTATTTGATATTGATAAACCAATTTTATGGGCTAGTTCAAATATAGCGGCTGCCGCAAATGGAAACGATAACTATTTATCAATGCCAACTTGTACATTAAGAAATAATACAAATTCTTCATGGACAGCAACCCAAAACAAAACATTATATTTAGTTGGAATTTTAAATGGTCAAAAATTTACTCCTAGATCAACAAATTATGATTGATTAACGACTACAGTTCCTACTACTGAAGATGGTTATGTATATATTTCATTAGGTTTAATGATTAGTACTTATCAAATTTATTTATATCCTGAACATCCAATGTTCATGTATAGTAATGGAGAATTTAAATCATTAAATCAAGTTGCTTATGATGCTCAAACAGATTATAATAATTTAGTAGATTTATCTGCTGAAGTCGAAGGCAACCCAATTGTAATTAATAATGCCGCAAATACAGTTATAAAAGATTTATTTATAACAGGTAATTATGCACAACATGTTACAACAGCAAATGCTAATATATGTCCTTTCCCTTATAATACTTATTGAGAAGCTGGTCATTATAGTACTAGCGGAGTAAAAGAAAATCAAAATGGTAGAGTTAGACTAAAGAATTTATTAAGAGTAAATCCTAGTACAACATATTATTTTGATACTAATACAAATGTAACTGGTCATGATTATCGTTTTGTAATCAGAACTTTTAATAAAGATAAAACATTTGTTAGAAGTGTTGGAGGGGTTTCAAATAAAACAACATTTACGACAAGCAGTAGTGAATATTATTTAGGTATTGCAATATATGACAATAATAGTGAATCAACTACAGCAAGTCAATATTCTACTTATTTTTCAAATGGTAGTATAAAACCATTTATATGCTTAAATAGTGCTTCAAGCAAATCTTATGTAGCTTTTGTTCCTACTGCACCTTCATTCTATTATCCTGCTAATATTAAAACAACGACTAGTAGTAATAATATCACTGTAAGTAGTAAGAATTTAGTTCCAAATCCCGAATGGACTGCGACTTCTGCAATTGGTTCAACTATTCAATGGGGTATTAATCCTAATACCATTTATGGAATAGGAAATGGAAAAACATATACTTTAAGTTTATATAGAAATGGAACTTTATTAACGAACAGTTCTTATGGATATTGTTATGTTTATGCATTTAGAACTGATGGTTCTCAAGTAGGTAGCGGAGATTATATGACTACCATTTCAGGAATACATACTAAAACTTTTGCTAATGATGTTGCTTATATTAAACTTCAAATGGGATTAAAAAATGTAGCTGTTGGAGATGTATTTACAGTTCAATTAGAAGAAGGTTCAACTAGAACTGAATATGAAGATAATTCAACATTTACATATCCTGTTAATATTGGAACTGATTTTATTGGAAAATTAAATGATTCAGTAATAGATACTTTAGACTGGTCAACTGGAGAATTAACTAAAAAAGTTGGTAAAATACAATTTACAGGAGCTTCTTCTGAAAATTGAGCTATGGAAAGTGGAAGTGATTATCCAGGAGGTTGTAGATTTTATATTCCTGTAGTAGGAAGTTTAACAAATAATAATCGTCATCCTATTTTATCAAATTATTTCAGTTATGCTTCAGAGGGTCATGCCTTTAGTAAGGCTTTCCAATGAGGAGGAAAAATTTATGTATATCCAGAAATAGAAATTAATACTGTTGCTAAATTAAAAACATGGTTAGCAACAGCAAAACCAATATTCTATTATGCTTTACAAGATTCTGATACTATTACTTATAATTTACCTAATATATCTACTCATCAATTATATAATTATATCACTATTGATAGCGGAATATATGAACCAATGAATTTAACTTATTATAAAGATAGCTTATTAAATAATACTTATGCATCTTTCCAAGATTTGGAAGAGTCTGCAAGTAATACTTATCAACAAGCAATTAATTCAAGTGTTACAAGTATAACTCATTATTATTATGTATCTACTTCTGGAGTTACCCCTGTTAATATCCCAGATTCAAGTTGGACAACTACTTATGATGAATCTTATAAAACAGATAATACTCATTACATTTGAAATAAAGATAAATTTGAATATGGAAATGGTTCTATTATTTGGTCTAGTATAAAAAGTTTAAAAAATAAAATTGGATATACTACTCAATATGCAGGTTCAACAAGTTCTTCTATTGCTCCTACTACAGGATGAAGCATAGAAAAACCGACAAATCCTGAGTTATATATATGGACAAGAACTGCGACTCAATGAGATACTGGTATTGAAACATATTCAAATGCAATTTGTGATACTTTATTAAAATCATTAAAAGATGATTTAGATAAAAATGCACAAGATATTTCTAAATTATCAGATTTAGGTTATGTTAGAATTTTTGATAACTATATCTATTTAGTTGATAAAGCGGAAATGAGTAGTGTTAGAGCAGGAATCGCAATGGGTGCTGGCGGAATTCAATTCTTTAAATACGCCGCATCAACACCAACTTCTTGAAATGCAAATACAAACACATTTGATAATGCTGTTTATAGTTCTGTATGGACTCTTGATGGAACAATGGATTTACAAGAGTTGGAAGCCGTTAAAATTAAAGCTAGCGAAATTGCTGATGGTATCTTAAAATTGGGTGAAGATAAAAATACCCCTGGACACTTAGAAATTTATAGTACAAATAGTTCTACATCAATTGTCACTGCAGACGGTAGTGGAATTAAGGTTAAACTTAATAATGGTGGAGAAGCAAGAATAAGTGTTTCAGAAGGATTTACACTAGTAGATTCAAACGGAAATCAAATTTATGGTTCTAAAAATGATTTAAATAAATTTGAAATGACTAAAGGAAAAGTCACTGAAGAGTTAGATTTTAATGCTTGTATAAAAATGGTTCCGATAACTTTATCAGGACATAAAGGAATAGCATTTATAAAATCTACTAATTAGTAAAGGAGATAAAAGGAAATGACAAAAAATTATAAAAAGGAGCTATTTAAAAATAGCTCCTTCTCTTATATAAATAATGATAGAAAGGAAGGTAAATAATTATGGCAGCACCAAGTAGAACATATAATTTTTATATTGGAGAATTACATAGTAATGGTTCTTCAAGTGCATATGGTGTCTATGATTGTTATGTTTATTATAATGCTTGTACTCGTAGTGGTGGAACTGTTACGTTAAATAGTGCAACACTATATATGAAACGTCGAAGTAGTAAATATACAACAAATAGACTTGCTTATCAATGGTATGCTGGAAGTATATCTAAATCAAATCAACAAATTAAAAAGAGCGGAAGTTCATCTGCCGCAGAATATACGATAGATCTTGGATCTCCTACATGAGATACAGTTGATTCTTCTATAAGTGTTACTATTGAAGTTGCATCTACTGGAGCTAGTTCAGGATGGAATAACTTCTCTGGGAAAATTTCAAAAACAACAAGTATTTCTTGTCCTGCAGGTGCGCCAACATATACAACTGCACCTTCTGTTTCTACTGTAGATGAAACAAGTATTAGCATTAATCTTGGAGCAACAGATATGTCTAGTACTCTATATTATAAAGTTACTAATGTAGATGCAGACTGAGTTAGTGCATCTGGAACTGTTAATAAAACAGGACTATCACCAAATACTACTTATTCAGTAAATTTTAAAGCAATTGCAAATAATTTAGAGACAAGCGGTGGATCTGGTTCAGCAACAACTTGAACAACTCCTGCGATATCGAGCATTTCTACTTCAAGTTTAATTGCGGGAAACTCGCAAACTGTGAATATTAGTAACCCGCATCAACGAAATTGCTCTATTAAAGTTTATTGCGGTTCTAATGAATTATATTCTACCTCAACGACTAGCACATCAGCGACTTTCACTATTCCTGTTGCAACTTGTTATGGTGCAAATGCATTAAATACTGGAACATCAACAACTACTAGTGTTAATTTAACTTATAAATGTACTTATGGAAGTTGAGAGACGTCTACAGCTGGAACATTAAATCACAATACTGGGAAAGTGCCTTCTTGAAGTGCGAATTTTGCTATCAATACTGCAGTTACTTATCAAGACACAAATACGACAATTATTAATATTACAGGTAGTAATCAAACCTTAGTACAAGGTAAAAGTAGCTGAAAATACACTTTAGCTTTAACTGGCGATCAAGCTGCAATAGCGAATTCAGATACAGGAAGTTCTATTAAACAATATCAAGTATCTGTTAATGGAGGAGATTGAACAAATGTTAGTGCGACAGCTACAAATACTGTTGGTACTGTTAGTTCAACTGCTTCTTCAGTAACGGTTGCCGTCAGGGCCTTAGATTATAAAGGTAGTGTTACTGCTACAAAAACCAGAACAATTACAGTTACTCCTTATAGAAATCCTACAGGAAGTATTACTGCTTCTCGTGTTGGTGGATATGGAACAACAGTTCAATTAAGAATTGACCCAAGTTGAGCTATTAATAACAATAATAAAGGAACTGCCGCAGTTTCTTATTCAACTTCAAAAACAGGAACTTATACTTCAATAGGAACAACAAGTACATTTAATAGTTATTATAATTTAAGTCCAAGTTTTAACAATAATAATACATATTATATTAAAGTTGTATTAACTGATAAATTAGGTGCAACTTCAGAAGCAATAATTACTTCTTTTGGACCTGGTCAACCTTTAATGTTTATTGATGAAACTGTCACTGGAGTTGGAGTTAACCAAATTCCAAATGGAAAAGGTCTATATGTAGATGGAACTATTATAAGTACTGGCTCTATAAGAGGGAAAAATGTTCATGGGACAAATGGTAATAAAAATAATTATCCATATCATAGAATTGCTCACGTAGGTCCAATTTCAGCAAATTGGTCAGATAGAAATATTATTTTAAGAATAATACAAGGCTATAATGGAGGGCATAGTGGGACTATAAAAATATGTTTAAGAACTAATGATATTTCTACTACTGCGAATGCTTCTGTAGAAGCAATTTGAGAAACTAATAATGGATTTACTTTAGATCAAATACAAGTTGCTTTATATTCAGCAGCAAAAAATGTTTATGCAGATGTATATTATAAAAGTAATGGTAGTTATGCAAGTATTACAGTTGAAGAAATATCTTCTGGAATAAGAGGTTCTTTACAAGATACTTGAACATTGATTAATTCTCAAGAGGTAGATAATACAACTACAACAGATAAAAAAACTTCTACAGAAGTATATTCTTCTATTGCAAATGCCGCAACTGAACTTTATAATGTAGCATATACTTCTACAATTAATTCTACAAGCAGTATTGTAAATAGTATTTTAAGCACTTGACCTGTAAATTCAATTTATTTATCTGTTAATAATACTTCTCCAGCATCAATTTTTGGAGGATCTTGGACAGCTTTAACAGGTGGATATTATTTAAAAACGATAACTTCAGGAACTGGTGGCGGAACGGGGGGAGATTTAAATACAAGTTCAGTTACTTTAACCGCAGCTCAATCTGGTTTACGAGATCATGGTCATTCTGTATCTAGTGCATCTTATACAGGCGCAAATTTCTATATTAGACATGGTTCTTCTTCAGGAACTGATACTGTTGCAGCAGGATCATATACATGAATAGATGAGGGAACTGGAGCTACTTGGGGTAATGGTTTTAGTACTTCAACATATTCACATGCAATAGATAGGGTTAATATTGGCGGAGGTGTTAGTGTATCTATATCTAACAGCGGTTCTGCAAATGCAACTGAAGGGCATCATCATACAATTAACCCAAGTTACATACAAGTTTATGCATGGAAAAGAACTGCGTAGGAAAGAAGGTATAATATGATAGTTTATAACGAAGATAAAACAGAAATATTAGAAAATTATGACTTAGAAACAGGTCATATCATTGAAGAAAAAGAAATAATTCATCATCCTAAAACTTATCCTGTTGAAGCAAAAGGATATTATAAAACAATTATGGAATATCCAAATGGCGGAAAAGATGTTGAATGAGTAGAAGAAGTCCCTGGACAAGAAGGGCATGAAGCTTATGATGAAGAAGTTATTTATCATATCTATAAGCCATATACTCAAAAAGAAATAGAAGAAAAACGAAATTTAGAAAATATAGAACTATATAAAAGACTTTTATCTGAAACAGATTATAAAGTACTTAAATATATAGAAGGATATATTCCTGAGAATGAATATATTTATATTCGAGTAGAAAGAGAATATTATAGAAATAAAATTAGAGAAGCCGAAGGAAAATATAATAATAATATTGATCCTGAACATTTAAAAGAAATACAACTTCAACAAGCATTAGGCAAATATGATGATGAAAATTTAGAGAGCCTTTTTAATGAGGACGAAACAAATTAATTATTTTATATAAAAAATAATATTTATTAAAGGAATGAAAAGAAAGGCGTAGTTTAATTTAAATTACGCCTAATATATTTTATTTCTCTCTTGGGAAAAATAATAAAAAAAGGAGGAAATAAACATGGCACAATTATCAAATGAAGAAAGAATTAGAAGAATTGAACAAGCTCCCGCAGAAATGCAAGCTATGGTTGCTAAAGCGTTTTTAAGAGACGATATTGATGATGAAGATGTTCAATATAAGTTTAACACTGATTCAATAGAAGAATTAAATGAAAACGGTTTAGAGGGCGTCGAAAATATTAATGCGGAGGCTACTGAAGAAGATGGTATAGGTGCGGGTTTTTTCACAATAAGAACTAAAAAACCTTATGATAATAAAAATTACATAAGGACTGCCACAGGCGGATGGAATACTTGTATTAAAGGAAACCCAATGGATGCGCATGCTAATGTATTAGCTAACTGTGTTGGTTATGCTTCTGGACGCTTTAACGAAATTATTAATGACGCTCGAGAAAAGACAGGATGTACTTATACAAATTTAAATTGTAACGCAGAAAATTTTGCGGATAGAGCTAAAAAAGATGGCTTAGAAATGGGTTCAGTTCCTAGAGTTGGAGCTATTGGATGCATGTGAGGAGCTGGAGATAAAGCAGGACATGTGTTTATAGTAGAGAGAGTTGATAGCAAATCAAGAATTTATACTTCAGAAAGTGGTTATGGTTCTTCAAGAGCTTTTTGAAATCAAATAAGAGATAATTCAAATGGTAGATGAGGAATGAGTGGAAGTTATTCTTTTAGATGTTTTATTTATTTACCAGCAGATGTTCAAAAAATTGTTGATGGTGGTTTAGATCCTATTGTTCCTACTGTTGAGAGAGATACAACTAAGAATCAATTAAAAACAATAGATGTTATGAACGTTAGAACTAATATTGAAACAACAAGTCCAAGTTTAGGAATAGTTCCTAGTGGAAATCTTTATAATTGATATGAAGAAAAACAAGGTAAATCTTCTAAATGATACGCAATAAACCCAGAGAAAACACAATGAATTGCTGGTGTAAATAATAATGGACATAAATATTGTGAAATTTATTATGCAGAAAGTCCAAAACCAACTCCTGTGCCACCAGAACCAAAACCAACACCTACAACTGAATTAAAAGTTGGAGATAAAGTTAAAATTATTGGTACTGGTAATGGTTCTAGTATGGGAAAAGCGAATACCGCTTATGGTATTGGATGGACTAGACAAATATTAAAAATTTGGAATGGTAGACCTTATCCTTATCAAATTGGTAATAGCAAAGGCGTTACGACAGGATTCTATAAAGCTTCCGCGTTAAAAAAATTATAATATAGGAGGAAAAGAATATGTTAGATGCAATTTTAGAAACATTAAAAATTACAGGCTGGCTAGGAATTATTTTAGGAGTATTAGTTATTATAAATACTGTTTGTGGTATTATGTTTAATATGAATAATGGCGAATACTTTAGTTGAAAAAAATTGGGAAAAGGATTATTAAAAGCATTAGTATTCTATTTAAGTTCTGGAGCTGTGGCTATTGTATTTACAATGCTACCTTATGTTAATGAAATGATTACTAATAGTTTTGGAGTAGTTCTTTTATCTAGTGATTTATTAAATACTTTATCTAGTGTAGCAGTATTAGGAATTGTAGTAGCTACAATTATTGTACAAGCAAAAAAAGCATTAGAAGGTATTTCTCAATTATCTAAAATGTCTAGTCAAAATGAAATAATTACTTGAGAAGTAAAAGACCCAGAAGAAGAAGGAAAAGAAGAATAAAAATTTTTTAAAATTTTGGGACAAAAAAGATAATTTATCTCAAGTAAAATTTATATATAAATGTAGAAAGAGAAAAATACTTTTTCTACTAATGAATTTAAAAATAAAAAGGGAAATGTGGATTGAATTAAAATAATATAATATTGCATGATTAAATCGAGCGATAGGTGAATTCATATTTCCTATCGCTCGATTTTTTTGTGTTTAAAAGAGAAAGGGAGGAATAAAAATGCCATATAATTATAATGGAATGATGAATCAATTATATCGACAAAAAGAAAATATTGATAATATGATAAATCAATATGCAAATACACAGTCGACGCCGCCAGTTCAAAATATTATAAATACTTCAAGTTCATCTGATATTGATGTAAAATTTTTAAATCCTAATGAAGATATTTCAAATATAATTATTTCAAAAAGAACTTTATTTATTGATGAAAATAATGCAAAAATATCTTTAAAAGAAATCAATGGTAATATATCAAAAGAATATACGATTATAATACCAAAAGACCCGAAAGATTTAAAAATAGAAGAATTAGAAGAAAAAATAAAGGGATTGGAGGAGAAAATTAATGGTCAATATGCAAAATCTAGTATCACAAGTACTAATGTCGAAACAACCGATGCAAGCACTAACAAATCTATTAAGTCCACAACAAAAGTTAATTTTTAATCAAATAAGTGCTCAACCAAGTGAGCAACAAGCGACTGAAATAGCAAAAATGTGCAATGAAAAGGGGATAACAAAAGAGCAATTAGCGAATATGATGCAAATGATTAATGGTAATAAAAGATAATTTATTTATCTTTTTATTATAAATATATAATAATTTAAATTAGGAAAGGGAGGAAAAAATATGGGTGAAACTACAGGAATGTCAGCTGCTGATGTATTAGCTTTAACAAGAGCTAATGATGATAATGGAATGTTTGGTGGATCAATGGGAATTTTCTCATTAATTATTATCTTTATTTTATTATTTGGTGGCAATGGCGGATTCTGAGGAAATGGTGGAGCTGTTGCCGCATTAGGCGCTAGCGATCTACAAAATAGTTTATATTTCCAAAGTCAAGACGCCGCTATTAGAGGTTTAGCACAAGGTCAATGTGGATTAACAGATACTGTTTTAACATCTAACTATAATAACTTAGTTGCTATGAAAGATATTCAACAACAAATCTCTAATAGTATTGCATCTATTGGTAATTTAGTTACAACTGAAAATGCTGCAACTAGATCAATGATACAACAAAACTATATTAATGAATTAAGTGATAAATTACAAACAACAAGAGATGCATTATCTAATGCAAATCAAACTGCCGCTTTAGTAGCTGCTGTACAAAATTCAACAGACACAATTTTAAATTCACAAGGTAGATATGTTCAAAATCCACCTTGCTATACTGGTTGTGGATGCGGAAGTCTTTATTAATTTAATTAAATAATTCCTTGCTATTGGCAAGTTGACAATAGCGAGGTATTTTTATACCTCGCTTTTTTAATTGAGGAAAGGAGAATTGAATATGAATGATACTATTTACGTTTCTAATGTATCAACAACTGAAACAGAAGTTATCTTAATTCCTAATAGAACAATTAGAAATTTATCCAATTGCGGATGCTATGGGCTAGTTTTATGTTGCGGAGCCGCCGCTTCCGCGAATTTACCTGTTTTTATTCAAGTAGGAGAAATAAATATTCCAGTTTTATGTAAAGCAGGGAACACTATGTATGCTAATCAATTACAAACTAGAAGAAGATATCCATTAATGTTTGGTAATGGAAATGATAATTATCCAGAAGGACAATTTGTTATAACTTCTCGTGTATTACCAAGATCTGTTGAAATAAATCAAGCATCAAGTATTTAAGGTTATTTATGGATAATAATACAAAAATTGGTCTAGATGCACTAGATATTTTATCCGTATTGTTAGCTTACATTAGTTTACATAATTATGAAGAAAATATAGAACAAAACCAAAAATTAGATAGTATTATTTATGATATAGAAAAGAAATTGGATTATCATAATAGACTATTAAATAGAGTTTTAGAAAGGGTGGAACAAATAAATGGAAAATAGAGAATACGTTTGGAAACTTTTATCTCTAACAGATGATAAAAGAAAAGAAAAAGTTGCGGATTTTGTTTGTGGAATGATAAGAAAATTAGAAAAATATGGAGAAGATGATGATAGGTTAGAACAAAAACTTTATGAATTAGCGGAAGGAACTGTTTTAACAGAAAATAGAGCAAGAGAATTGATTAAAAATATGAAGCCAACTGGAATGAAATGAGAACTTGCAGATACAGAAGGAGTAAGAACTGCCGCAGGATATGAGGATATTAGACCAGTTGACTTTTGAATTGTAATGAATTCTGCATATAATGATTATCATGATTTATTTAATGAAAACATAGAATATTATCAAAGATTTTCTTATGATTTTATCAAGGATGAAGACGCTGTAGAAGATAAAGTTTATTATTATTATACAATGATGCCAAAAAAAGATAGTAAATAATTTACTATCTTTTATTTTTATTTGGACAGAACTTAATCTTTTATTCAAAATAATTTTAATAAATATAGGAAGGAAAAATCAAGAAAAAATAAAAAGGAGTTGGAAATATGAATTGAACAGAATTAGGTCAGTTTATCGGTAATTTAATTGTTATGTGTTTTGTTATTTATACTACAATTAAAGCAGGAATAAAAAAATATGGAGATTCTATGTTTGGAAAAGGTCCTAAAAAAACAGATGTTGTAGAGCATAACAAAACTAATGTGCAAATACAAGATAGATTAGACAGTATAAGAGAGCTATTAAATGCGGATTCCGCAAGAGTTCATTTAATTCATAATGGTTCACATTATTTATCTGGGGTTTCTTCTTTAAAAGTTAATTGTGCATGAGAAGCATTAAAATATGGTATAAAATCACATCAAATAATGTTAAATGAAGTGCCAGTCACAATATCCGCTGCCTTTATTGAAAAACTTTGAGAAAAGACAATTATTAACTGTCCTGATTTAGAACATTGTGTAAATTTACCAGAAAATATATATAAATTAGCTCCTTTTGCATCTATTGAAAAAGAAATAGGTAATCAAGCATTATCAGCAATTTTATTATATGATGAAGATCGTTCTCCAATGGGATTTATTACTATTGGATATGAAAATAAAGAGTCATTCATTGAAAATAATGCAGAGTTATATAAATTAGCAACTTTTATAGAAGATAAATTACATGATTTAATGGTTTTAGATCAAGAACCAAAAAAGAAAACAAAGAGTAGATAATATCTACTCTTTTTTTATTATGGGCAAAAATAGATAAAATAAACTTTATAAAAATTATATATTTATAGAAAAGAATTTGAGATAAAAGGAGATGAAAATTATGGCTGCAACATTAACTTTATATCCACCAATTGTGGATACTTATATGCCGGCTTTTGTTATAACAAGAGCAAGTACAGATAAATGTAGGATATATTTTTCATTATCAAAATATAATAATAGTAGCGATATTGTAAATGCACAAATTATTATAAAAAATCAATATAATAATAAAAATATTTTAAGTACAACTCGTTATCCATCTGAAGTTATGTTAAAAAATATTTCTGTTGATAATACAGTAATTACTGATAATAAATATTATATTGAGATAACCGGAGATGACATCGAGGGTGGTTTTGATTATGATACATATTATAAAGTTCAAATTAGATTTACAAGTAAAGAAGCAAGCGCAGTTTCTATGGCTATTCCGCAAGCAATCTCTACTTGATTAAATAATAATTTAGAATATTTTTCTGAATGGTCTACTGTTTGTTTGATATATGGAATAAGTCAACCAAGTGTAAGAGTCCCTTATAATATTACTGAAGGCGGAGTTAGTACAATTGGATATTGAAATCCAGATATTCAAACAGAATGGACTCAATCTTCTACTGTAAGTTTTGTAGGTAGAATGACTTATGCTTATTTTGATGAACAAGAAAGTTTAAAAAGATATAGAATTAAATTATATAATAGTTCAAATCAATTATTATTAGATACTGATTATATTTATAATGATACTTATGATAATAATAATGTAATTGATTATAATTTTGATTTAAATTTAGAACAGGGAGAAGATTATCATTTTACATTTGAATATGAAACTAATAATCTATATAAAGAAACAATAACTTATAGTTTTGTTATTGTTGAAACTTTTACTGATTCATTAGCTGCAACTATTCAAGTTAATAAAGACCAAGAGAATGGTCGTATGAAAATTCAATTATTAGGAACTGGAGCAAATACTTATACTGGAGATATTATTATACGAAGGGCATCAAGTAAAGATAATTATTTAACTTGAGAAAATTTAAAAAAATTATCCGTAGTAAGCGGGACTCCAATAAATTCAACTATTTATGATAATACTTTTGAAAGTGGAATTTTTTATAAATATTCTGCTCAAAAAATGAATGCAAGCGGATATCGCGGAACTGCGATTTTATCTAATCCAATTATGATGATTTTAGATTATGCTTATCTAACCACCGCTAATCGTCAATTAAAAATGAGCTTTAATCAAACTGTAAGTTCTTTAACTAAAGTGGTTATGGACACTACTACTTCTACTATTGGAGCTAAATATCCTTTCATAAAAAGAAATGCAAATGTAGAATATTTACAAATGCCAATTAGCGGGTTGATTTCTTTTAATGATGATATAGATGGTTTATTTTATTCAAGAGCAGAATTATTAGGAGCAAACAATATTTCTGCTTATGATATTTATAACGAAGCTAATTCAATTACTAATTTAAATGATGTTGTTTATGAAAGAGCTTTTAGAGAAAAAGTTTTAGATTTTTTAAACGATAATGCTGTTAAATTATATCGTTCTCCAACAGAAGGAAATATCTTAATTAAATTAACAGGAATTAGTTTATCTCCAGTTACAGGAGTGGGAAGATTAATTTATTCATTTAATGCGACTGCAACTGAAATTGCAGATAATAATATAAAAAATTATGAAAAATATGAAATTATTGATTTAAATAATTTAACTAGATTAGATCAAATAGCAACATCATTAGAGAATGATTCAATTTCTGACTCATTAATAAGAAACTAGGAGGTAGAAATCATGAAAGTAAGATATGATTATTTAAAAGATTCTGCCTTCCTTGAAGAAATTGATAAATCTCATTTAAAAGAGCAATATGCAAAAATTACTTTTTTAGATTGAAAAGAAAATCCTATACAGGAAATTCAAACTTTAGTTACTAATGGAACAATAAATATAGATGGGAGTTCATCTGTTAGAAGGACTTGTAATTTAACAGTTTATATTCCATCAAAGGAATATTCTAATATTACAAATATAAATAATTTATTTTCTATAAATAAAAAAATGTATCTTGAAATAGGATATAAGAATACTACAAATAAATATAGTAATTATGATATTATATGATTTCCGCAAGGGTTGTTTGTTATTAATGGATGTTCTATTAGTCATCAACAAGGCGGAGTTTCTGTAAATCTTTCAATGAAAGATAAAATGTGTTTATTAAATGGAGATTGTGGCGGCGTGATCCCCGCGCAGACTCAATTTGACCAATATGATACTTTAAATAGTAATGGAGAATATGTTATTAATAAACCCACTATTGCTCAAATTATTAGAGAACTTGTTAATCATATGGGAAATGAGCAATTAGGAAAAATTATTATTAGCGATATAGATTCAAGAATTAAACAAGTTGTTAAATGGACAGGAAGTAATCCAGTTTATTTATATCATTATACGGAAGGTGAGAATAGTTCTTATATATTAACAACTAATTATGCAACTGCCGCTCAATATGATTATCAAATTTTCTCTTATGGAGAAGATATTGGATTTATATACACAGATTTTACTTATCCGACTGAATTAATTGCAAATACAGGGGAAACTATTTGTAGCGTATTAGATAAAATTAAAAGTACTCTTGGAAATTATGAATACTTTTATGATATAGATGGCAATTTTGTTTTTCAAGAAATTAAAAATTATTTAAACATATCGCAATCTACTTTAACTATTGAAAATTTAAACAATAAAGATTATTTAATTGATATATCAAAAGGTAAATCAGTTTATGATTTTACTAATTCACCATTAGTAATATCTTATTCTAACTCTCCAAATTTTACAAATGTTAAAAATGATTATGTAGTGTGAGGAATTAGAAAAAATGCTGCGGGGAATGATATTCCTATTCGTTATCATTTAGCTATTGATACTAAACCAAAAATAGGAAATGATTATGAGGTTTATTTTTATGAAGACCCAGAAGACGGTTTAACAAAAGCAAAATGCCCAATTAGAGTTGAAGATTATTCGACTTTAATTGAACATCCAGGTATTGAAGGCGAAATATATTTGGTAGAAGAAGATAATGATTTATATATTTGAAATGTTAATACTTCAACTTATGATTTAGTTGATTTAAACTTATCAATTGTTAGAACTACTGATTGACGCTCTGAATTATATTTACAAGGAGTTCAAGCAGAGCCATTAGGCGCAGCTTCAAATTATTATTTTACAGAACTTCAAAATGAATGACCTAAATTATATGATTTACAAAAAAATAGTATAGTAGAAAATGGGGTTATTATTTATACTGGCGGATTCCGCGATGAGTATATTAATGATCCAAGTTCTATGGATTATTATTTAGATTTTATAGATACAAACAGTAAATTAGCTCAATTTAATATTGATGCTATTGGTCGCAGAAGCAAGGTTGAAAATATAAATGAAATTAATTGTATTTTTGAACCAGTTATTCCTGATTTAGTTATTATTGAAAATGGACAACCACAAACTCCTACTCAAAGAGCAGAATGTGAAGCCCGTAATCAAGAATATACTCAAGTTGAACCTAGTATTTTTGCTTCTTTAGGTTTTGGAGGCTCTTTAAATGGGGCTTTTGAAGAAATCAAAAATTTATTATATCAACATACAGGATATAATGAATCTATTCAGTTAACTACTATGCCTATTTATCATTTAGAACCTAACACTAGAGTAACTGTAAAAGATGAAGATAGCGATATTAATGGAGACTATATGATAAATACAATTTCTATTCCTCTTGGTGTGGATGGTACAATGAATATTACGGCAACAAGAGTAATGAGAGATGAGACTGGAAAAACAGAAAGAGTAATACCTGAAGAATATACTCAAATAAATTATATTCAAAGTAATGGTAACCAATATATAAATACAAGAATATTACCAACTAATACAATGAGTTATATTTATGAATTTGAGCCAACAAATGTTTCTGGTTCTCAATATTATTTTGGCTCAAGACCAGAACAATATAATATAGGTGCATGAGGCACAGGCGGAAATACTCAAATAGGGTTTGTTTATAATTCTGCATATCCAACTGGAACTAAATATTCTAAAATGTTAAGAGAAAATAATAATTACTATAGAATAAATTATTCTTTAGAGAAAAAGCAAAGTAATGATACATATAGAGCTCATATTATTTTAAGCAATTTAACAAAATCATTAAATGAAGAAATCTATACTTCATATTATGCGGCTTTAACAAATGTAGAAACTCCTTTATATGTTGGAGGGGTTAATCCAAATGGTCATAGCGCACAAAAGATTTATAAATTTAAAATATATGATAACAATATATTAATTCATAATTTTATTCCTTGTTATAGAAACAGAGATAATAAACCTGGTTTATATAATACTATTAATAATACATTCTATACGAATGCAGGATCAGGTGAATTTACTTATGGAATTTAAAAAATAGCATAGATTTTTATATCTGTGCTATTTTTTTGTGCTTAAATTTTAGCATTATATTTAAAATTTTCTTTTTTACGAAGAAAAAATCTCATTGAATTTTAAAAATTTTATTTTAGTCCCAATTTATTTTATTTTCTTCTTCTTTTAATTGAGAAAATCCAATTCCAATTGCATCCGCAATATCATCATTTACATCTATATTAAATTTATTTTTAACAAACTCTATATCTTTAGGTTTTAAAGCGGTTCTAGTAATACCGCGGCCAGTATGAATTCCGCATGCCGCCCTTCAAGAACTTGGATAAATATAAGTTAATTCTGAATTATAATTATCATGTAAGATAAAGGCAATTGAAGCTTGAAGTCACATTAAAGCTCGATGAGTTTGTAAATTACCGACTCCATATCCACGACCTTCAGGTCTTACTTCTTCAACAACTATTTTATCTATTGGTAGGTTATTTTTTATTATTTCATTTAATTCATTTGTAATTTTTTGTATTCTTTTTATTAAGTCTGTTGAGGAAGCTGTTATACAACCATAAGATTCTAATTTGTTATCATTAAATATTGCTCAACCAGAACTTTTTGTAGATAAATCTAACGATAATATTTTCATTCTCATCGTCTCCTTTTTATACCTACATTATACATAAAAATTTTCTTGAATGCAATAAAAAAAAACTAGTATATAAAATAATTATATACTAGTTTTTTTATGTTCTTTAATAAGTTTAACAAATTTTTTATTATATCTGTTTTCTCCTCTTAAAACATCTAATCTTTCTTTCGTTACTTTTCAATGTTCTCCTGTTTTTGGTATTCTACCTAATTGATTATCTCTTATATTTTCTTCTTGATAGATTCTTAATGCTTCTACTTCATATTCAGTATTTAATTCATCTTGATATGTTGATTTTCCTAAATACAATATTTTATTCCAACTATCTTCTTTAGGAGTATATTTGAAATTAAAATTATGTTCATATATTTTTTCAATAGGAATATTTTTCATATCTAATGGTAATTTTATAGAATTTGTTTCATCAAAACCAAGTTCTTTAAATACTGGTAAATCTGTTACAATGACGGGAACGCCTAGTATTAAGGCTTCTACAGGAGAATATCCATATCCTTCTGCATCACTAAGTTGCACTAAATAATCGGCATCCGCGATATAAGAAGAAATATCTAATTGAGGTTCTCTATATATAATATTAGGATTATCAATAGCGTTAATATCATTAGTATAGATAGTTCAAATATAAGGTATGGCGGCATCATCTAATGCTTTTGCTAAAGTGATTATTCTATTTTTTCCTTTTTCTTTTGTTAATCTAGTAGCAGAAATTAATTTTAATACTTTTTTTGGTTTTTCAAGAATAATAGGATTATATACTAATTCACATTTAATTCCTGTAAGTTCTTGAAAGCTATCACATACTAATTGACTTACTCCTAAATAATGATTAATTTTTGGATGAAGATTAGGTTTATAACCTAATGTTTTATAATCAGCATGGATAATTTCATAATATTCTTCCGCTTCTATATTATTAATAGGTTTTAAATTATAGTTAAAGAAAGCTTTTTTACATTTAATTTTTTGTCCCACATATTGTTTAACACGAACTATTTTTTTTAATCGAGTTAGTTGTGCGGGATCTGCTGTAGAGTATAAAATAGTAATATCTAAATTTTTATATTTTTTAGCTAAGTAATAGAAGAAAGATTCAACGCCGCCAATTTTATTTATGTTATCAAAATATAATATATTTCCATACATTGTGTTTCCTCCTTCTATTGTATATATTTTCCATCTTTAATATTATTTAAAGCGATTCCTAATCTTCATTTTCTATGCTCTTCACAATAATCATGTTTACATTTTAAATCCATAAGATCTGCTGCATATCTATACATACTAGATTGCCATTTTCCTTGTTGTAAATTTTGATTTTCT
>AUXO015896142.1_pt1 | contig 30658 bp, 20 predicted proteins | sample 768731 | NCBI WGS metagenome assembly AUXO01 (sample SAMN02715735, study PRJNA202380) | gut metagenome | biome: sheep rumen | host: Ovis aries | place: New Zealand: Palmerston North
CTGGGAACCAACCTCGGCGACAAGGAGGCGAACATACGTGAAGCTGTAAAGAGAATCAGAGAGCTGGTGGGCGCAGTAATGCGCCAATCGGCTCTTTATTTCTCCGAGCCTTGGGGATTCCAATCCGACAACAGCTTTGTCAATGCCGTAGTCTGCTGTTCCACGTCGCTTTCGCCTCACGAAGTGCTTGACATAACGCAGAAAATTGAAATTGAGATGGGACGACGGCAGAAATCGTCGCGCGACGGGAGCGGAAAGCCGGTATATCATGACAGGATTATCGACATCGACATATTATTATATGATGATATATCGCTTGACACTCCAGATCTTGTCATACCACACCCGCTGATTAATCAACGTGAATTTGTTAATATCCCACTGAGAGAGATTTTTTTGCCGAAAAATTAGTCGTTGTCAGATTTATTTGCTAACTTTGTGCCAAAATAACTAAATCTACTCAAAATGAACAAACAATTTTTTTCTCTGTTGGTGGTAGCATGTGCGGCAATTGCTGTTTATGCCGACAACCCGTACAAGCAGTACACCCAGAACTTGCCATTCAAGATGGCAGAAGTTTCTGACCCTGTTTTTCCAAATAATGAGGTTAACCTGACGGATTTCGGAGCTGTCGGTAATGGCTCGAAGCTATGTACCGAGGCTTTTGCCAAGGCTATTGATGCCTTGACGAAAAAGGGCGGCGGCAAGCTCGTCGTTCCGAAGGGCGTGTGGCTTACCGGTCCGATTACGCTCAAGAGCAATATCAACCTGCATGTTATGAGCGGCGCTGTTATAACCTTTGTGCCCGATGAAAGCCAGTACCCTATTGTAGAGACAGTGTTTGAGGGACTTGACACCAAGCGGTGCCAGTCGCCTATCAATGCCCGCAATGCAACCAACGTGGCAATTACCGGGCAGGGTGTAATCGATGGAAACGGTCAGTACTGGCGACCCGTAAAGAAGGCTAAGGTGACCGACTCGCAGTGGAGCAACTTCACCAGCAGCGGAGGTATAGTTGACAAGAAGAAAGCATACTGGGTGCCGTCTGAAGGATATGCCAAGGGTGAGGCATTGGCACAGATGAATGTGCCGCAGAACATCAAGAGCGACGCAGAGTGGAACAGCATACGCCGTTTCCTGCGCCCGGTGATGGTAAGTTTCATCGAGTGTAAGAATGTAAAGCTCGAAGGGTGTATCTTCCAGAACTCACCAGCGTGGAACATCCATCCGCTGATGTGCGAGAACGTGATTATCAAAGACGTGCTTGTGCGCAATCCGTCATACGCACAAAACGGCGATGCCCTCGACCTTGAGTCGTGCAAGAATGCTCTTATCATCAATTCACGCTTCGATGCCGGCGACGATGGTATCTGTATAAAGAGCGGAAAGGATGCCGACGGACGCAGACGTGCTCGTCCGTGCGAGAATGTTGTTGTGGATGGATGTACGGTGTTTGCCGGGCATGGAGGTTTTGTCGTAGGTTCAGAGATGAGTGGAGGCGTGAGGAACATCAGCGTGCAGAACTGCCAGTTCCTTGGTACCGACGTAGGACTGCGCTTCAAGAGCCAGCGTGGGCGCGGCGGTATTGTCGAGAACATATATATCAAGGGTATCTCGATGATGCAGATTAAAGCCGATGCAATCACATTTAATATGTATTACAATGGAAAGTCGGTAGTGGAGAACAATGAAGACGGCACGGCAGCCGTTGCCAATGATCTAAAGCCTGTTGATGAGACCACACCTATCTTCCGCAACATACATATTCAGGATATTATATGTGCAGGAGCAGGAAGGGCAATGGAGTTCAACGGACTGCCAGAAATGCCTATCGACGGCATTACATTGAAGAACATCGACATTATTGCCGAAAAAGACGCTTACTTCAACAACTGCAAGGATATAAAGAAGCAAAACGTCAGCGTCACCATCGGAAAGATGTAAGAAGACAAGGACTGAAAAAAATATTAAAGGCTGCACCGAGGTGCAGCCTTTAATATTTTCGTTTTCTCTCGCTGATTAGTGGCGGAGACCAAGAGCCTTGATAAGTTCACGATAGCGGTTGATGTCTCTGTTATAGAGATACTTCAACAGCTTGCGACGGCGACCAACGAGCATGGTCAGGCTGCGAGCCGTAACATGATCCTTGTGGTTCTGCTTCAGGTGGTCTGTCAAATGAGTGATACGATAGGTAAGCAGCGCTACCTGGCTTTCTACTGAGCCTGTGTCCTTGGCATCCTTGCCATACTGAGAGAAAATCTCAGTCTTCTTTTCTTTGTTTAAATACATTTTTAAACGTGATTAATAATTAGTGCAATAACATCCTTCGGTTGCTTTTCCTGCCTAATCACTGGCGGTTCACAACTTCGAATGTTTCGGATTTTCCGAATTGCGGCTGCAAAGGTACACTTTTTTTCTGAATATAGCAAGAATTTCCGAAAAAAGTTGTACCTTTGCACCCGTTTTTAAGGTAAAAGGAAAATGCAAGACATCAGAAACATTGCAATTATAGCTCACGTCGATCATGGAAAGACAACATTGGTCGATAAGATGATGCTGGCAGGAAATCTTTTCCGTGAGGGACAGAACCTGAGCAGCCAGGTGTTGGATAGCAACGATTTGGAACGCGAGCGCGGAATAACTATCCTCTCGAAGAATGTTTCCATCAACTGGAAAGGAACGAAAATTAATATCATCGACACTCCGGGACACTCTGACTTTGGAGGCGAAGTGGAACGTGTGCTGAATATGGCCGACGGTTGTCTGCTACTTGTGGATGCTTTCGAGGGGCCAATGCCACAGACACGATTCGTGCTGCAGAAGGCATTGCAGATAGGACTGAAACCAATAGTAGTTGTAAACAAGGTGGATAAACCAAACTGCCGCCCGGAAGAGGTGTATGAGATGGTATTCGACCTTATGTTTTCGCTTAATGCTACTGAAGACCAACTCGACTTTCCTGTCGTTTATGGTTCTGCCAAGAACGGATGGATGAGCGAAGACTATAACAAGCCAACCGACAATATCACTTACCTGCTTGACAAAATCGTCGAGGTGATTCCTGCACCGAAGCAGATTGAGGGTACGCCGCAGATGCTTATCACCAGTCTTGACTATTCAAGTTATACGGGACGAATTGCCGTGGGCAGGGTGCATAGGGGAACGTTCCGAGACGGACAGCAGGTGACAATTTGCCATCGCGACGGCAGCATCGAAAAAACCAAGATAAAGGAACTTCATACATTTGATGGTATGGGTCATCAGCGCACCGACATAGTAGATTGCGGAGATATATGTGCAGTAATAGGATTGGAGAAATTCGAGATTGGCGACACTCTCTGCGATTTCGAGAATCCCGATGCTCTGCCACCGATTGCTATTGACGAACCCACTATGTCAATGCTCTTCCAGATTAACGACTCGCCGTTCTTCGGCAAGGAAGGAAAGTTTGTCACTTCACGGCATATCAACGATCGTCTGGAGAAAGAACTGGAGAAAAATCTTGCACTTCGCGTTGAACAGTTCGAAGATTCTACCGATAAGTGGGTGGTTAGTGGTCGTGGCGTGCTCCATTTGAGCGTGCTTGTCGAAACTATGCGGCGCGAGGGATATGAACTTGCCGTAGGACAGCCGCAGGTAATATATAAGGATATTGACGGCGTCAAGTGCGAACCAGTAGAGGAACTCACCATCAATGTTCCTGAGGAATTCGCGTCGAAGATGATTGATATGGTGACACGGCGAAAAGGAGAAATGACGTCAATGGAGAGCCAGGGCGACAGGGTGAATATAGAGTTTGATATCCCCTCGCGCGGCATCATCGGACTGCGAACAAATGTGCTTACAGCTTCACAGGGAGAAGCCATAATGGCTCACCGCTATAAGGAATATCAGCCGTATAAGGGAGACATTGACCGTCGTTCCAACGGCTCGCTCATTGCTATGGAGACAGGACAGTCGTATGCATATGCTATCGACAAACTGCAGGACCGCGGCAAGTTCTTCATCGACCCGGGTGAGGATGTGTATATGGGTGAAGTCGTAGGTGAACATATTCATGAGAAAGACCTCGTCATCAATGTCTGCAAGGCAAAACAGCTTACGAACGTGCGTGCTTCTGGAAGCGACGACAAGGCTCGTATCATCCCAAAGACGGTGATGAGTCTTGAAGAGTGTCTTGAATATATCAAGGAAGACGAGCTGGTGGAGGTGACCCCTAAGTCAATGCGTATGCGAAAAATCATACTCGACCACAACGAAAGAAAGAAAGCAAATAAGGAATGAAAAAGCCGCCCAGATGGGCGGCTTTTTCATTCCGTGATTAATATGTTCTATTGTTCTTTTCTCTTCCAGCTATGGAATGCTGCTGCTGCGATTGCGAGCAGTAGCAGACCGTAGGCAACGTATGCAATGGTTTCGGTACGGTCGATGCTCTTTGGGAAGAATGAGAGAACAACTTTATGATGCCCAGGGTTGACTTTGAGCGCACGGAGAACATAGTCAACGCGGCCAAGCTCTGCCTCTGCTCCGTCGATAGTGGCTGTCCAGCCGGGATAGTATATCTCGGAGAATACTATTACACCACCCTTGTCCGACTGTACATCGTATTTCAGCTGGTTGGGCTCATACGATGTGATTCTGACGATGCTGAGGGTGTCTTGTGTGACGCTTTCTCCGAGTATCTCCTTGAATTTTTTGTCGGCAACTGCCTCATGGCGCAGCGGAGTTGTCGCCAACGCATCAATTTCATCATTGGCATTGTCAACATAGTTCACCTTGTCAACCAACCATGCGTTGCCGTAGGTGTATGGATTCTCTAAGGGAACTGACTGGCCGCTTTGCAGCGGAATGATGAAATACTTCGTGTTGAGCATGTTCAGAACAGGATAGATGGAGTCGCCGTTCACTAAAGTCATGTCGCCCGCGTTCTGCGAAATCGCAGCAATTGCCTTTTGTATCTCAGGCGAGATGTGACGGTCGATAATCTCTTGATAGCGGCGCAGCTTGGCGGCATGATAGCCTCCGATGCTCTTCAGGTAGAAGCTCGTCTCGTTTTCGTTGAACGTGTCGCCGGCAAGGTTCAGCGTGCGGAAGTCAAGGTTCTTGTCGCGTAGTATCTGCTCTATCGCAGGAGTCTTACGGATGGGTTGCTCCTTGATGCTGCCGTCAACGAACATCTCGTCGTAAAGATAGCGCTTGTCAACCTGCCACATATCTATCAGGCACAGTACAATGACAGCTCCAATCATGTATTCTGAGCGTAGCTTCTTTGCTTTGAAGAGAAGCAGGCAGAGCGTACCGATGCTGATGATAATCACCGTTCGCCAACAATCGGCTGTGAATACAGCTTCGCGTACCTTTGTTATATTGTCTAAGAACTGTCCCATCATGTCGGTGGGGACATACTGTGAGAGCTGCATACGGTCAGCTGATGATATGAATTCGAAGAATGCTGAAGGCATGAGTGCAAATATTGTGCTGATGCCGGCTGTGAGGGCGAAACTGAGAATTACGAATTTCAATTTCTTGTTTAAAATGTCCGGATTGTCACAAATCTTCTTCAATGCGAGCATTGCCAACAGAGGAATAGTGAATTCGGCAATCACGAGAATCGACGATACAGTGCGGAATTTCGCATACATAGGCATATAGTCGATGAACAGGTCGGTGAACGGCATGAAGTTCCTTCCCCATGACAACAATATTGATAGTATCGTTGCAGCAAGCAGTCCCCATTTCACTGGTCCTGTTACAATGAACAGTGACAGGATGAAGAGCATCATAACAAATGCCCCGACATATACAGGACCGGCAGTGAATGGCTGTTCACCCCAGTACTGATACCATTGTCCGATGTATTGTGCCAGTTGAGGGTCGCATTTCTCCATTGCTTTTGGATTGTTTCTCAACTGTATCTGGTGGGCTCCGCCCTTGGCGTTGGGAATGAGCAGTGTCCATGTCTCATCAATGCCATAGCTCCACTGCGTTATATAGTCGCGGTCAAGTCCGCTACTGGTCTGGTTGGCGGCATTCGTCTTCACCAATTCACTCTTGCCGCGCATTGTCTCCTGCGAGTATTCCCATGTGTGATACAGGTTAGAGAGGTTTATGCAGATGCCGATAATGCCGCCTGCTGCACAGGCAGCTATTGCCTTACCAAGATGGGTGTATCGTTTAGCGCGTATGCTCTCGTATGCAAATGCTATCACAAGGAAGAAGATTACGAACAGATAGTAGTATGTCATCTGCACATGGTTGGCAAGCACTTCGAGAGCAGAGAATATCGCTGTCACCACGAGACCCCACAGATACTTTCCTCGGAAGGCAAGAACTATACCTCCGATAAGTGGTGGAAGGTAGGCAAGCGCCATTACTTTCCAGATATGTCCTGCTGCGATGATAATCAGGAAATAACTGCTGAAAGCCCATATGATGGAGCCCAAGGCTGCCAAGTGTTGCTTAAAGTCGAAGGCACGCAGCAGGATGTAGAAGCCCAACAGGTATGCAAACAGATACCATACGTAGTCAGGCAACCACAGATGGTATGCCTTCTCTATTACAGCCAGTGGTTTGTTGCTTGAGTATGAAGGGGCTGTCTGATAGGTGGGCATACCGCTGAACAGCGCGTTCGTCCATCGTGTCACATTGCCAGTACGGTCATGATATTCTGAGGCCTCCTGTCCTGCACCGCGTCCTGCCGAGGCATCGTGACGGTAGAGAATCCTTCCCTCGGTATCTGCGGGGAAGAAGTAGGCAAACGAGATGATGACAAACAGTAATACCACCAGCACGTCGGGTATCCATTTCTTCATTTTTTCCATGCTATAAAATCTTTATGTTCGTTTTGTGAGGGTAAACTACCTGAAGCAGACTGCTTCTGCCCTGCGCATCGCCTGCAAAATTACAAAATTTTCATCACGTAGCCAAAGGTTTTATTAGTATATCTTGACCCTATCTTGTCTTTTTGTTTTTTTTATGCCCTATCTGACTCAAAAAACCGATTTTTTTTATAATTTTGCAACGGAAAAATCAGCAAAGTTATATGAAAATAGGTGTAATTATCGCGATGGACAAGGAGTTCATGCGCATTAAGGCTCTTCTGAGCCACGGCGGTGAGGAGGTAAACGACGGCAGAACATTCGTTGTCGGAACGATGGGTGACAACGAAATTGTGATGCTTTCGAGTGGTATCGGAAAGGTAAATGCCGCGGCAGGAACAGCAGAAATGATTTGCCATTACCATCCAGATGTCATCGTCTCGTCGGGTGTGGCTGGTGGAGCATCCGTAGAGTTGAATGTTCAGGAGGTCGTAGCGAGCACCCAGTGCGTATATCACGATATGTATTGCGGCAGTGGGGTGGAATACGGCCAGATTGTGGGCTTTCCAGCACGCTACGATTCAGACGATACTTTGCTTTCGGAAGCACTTGCGGTTGATGCCGGCGTGCCGGTTCACAAGGGTCTTATCGTTACCGGCGATTGGTTCGTTGACAGTCGCGAGAAAATGCGTGACATCCTGAGCCATTTCCCCGAAGCAATGGCAGTGGATATGGAGTCGTGTGCCATAGCCCATGTGTGCTATCTGCACAAAGTACGATTCATCAGTTTCCGCATCATCAGCGATATACCGCTGAAAGACACAAACGCCTCGCAGTACTTTAATTTTTGGGACGAGATAGCCGACAAGTCATTCCATGTCACGAAGGCATTCTTAGAGAGTATTAACGGGAAATAATCCAAGGATGGTGACGGTGTTGTAGCCTAAGTTACCTGTAGTAGTTTCTGTTAATGTTGTTACGTATGTATGCACGATGGCCGTAGAGAGCAATGACAACGAAACAGATGAACGGGATGATGAATGAAATGTTTGTGGCGGGAAGTCCGAGGAAGTTCCAGTTCATGTCGATGACGATTGCCTGAATTGGCGGGAAGAACGAGCCTCCAAGGATTGACATGATAAGTCCGGCACCGGCAAACTTTACATTGTCGCCGACACCACGCAACGCAATACCATAGATGGTGGGGAACATCAGCGACATACATGCGCTCACTGCAACAAGGCAATAGAGACCGTTGCGGTCTGTGAATAATATTGTTCCCGCGACGAAGACACCGCCGATAATGGCAAGGATAGCTAACAAGCGTCCCGGTTGGATATACTTTAGGAACCATGTGCAGATGAAGCGGCTGACGGTGAAGAACACCATGGCTATGATGTTGTATTTCTGCGACATAATCTCAGCTGCCCTCTCGTCCATGCCTTCAGCCATGAACACACGCGTGCCGTACTGGATAATAAACGTCCAACATGTTACTTGAGCACCGATATAGAAGAACTGGGCTATCACTCCTTCGCGGTAGTTGCGTATGTGAATGAGTTCACGAAGTGCCTTTACCATTGTCTTCTTCGATTTTGTATCGCCGTCCTTGGGCATGTTGTATAGGCGTATTAGTACCAGCAGAAGAATCGAGAGCACTCCAATGACAAGATAAGGTTGTATGAGCACGCCGAGGTCGTGGTCTTTTATCAGATTGAATTGCTCTTGTGGAAGATGATGACGTGCAGACGTTGACAGCGGACTCATCTTGGCTTGGATGAATTGCATGGCGACAAACATACCTGTAAGGTTGCCGATAGGATTGAAAGCTTGGGCGAGATTCAGTCGTTGAGTTGCTGTCTCTTCGCTTCCCATACAATATATGAACGGGTTGCAGCTCGTCTCAAGAAACGACAGTCCGCAGGTAAGAATGAAATAAGCAAGGAGAAACGGATAATAAAAGCCGAGCATTTTTGCCGGAAAGAACATCAGCGAGCCGATGGCAAAGAGCGAAAGCCCCACTAAGACACCGGCCTTGAATGAATATTTCTGTATGAACATAGCAGCGGGGAATGCCATGCAGAAATATCCTAGATAGAACGCCACCTGAACTAATGCTCCCTCGGTGACACTCATTCGGAAAATTTTTGAGAATGCTTTTACCATAGGACTGGTAACGTCGTTGGCAAAACCCCACAGCGCAAAGCATAAAGTTATCATGAGGAACGGAATGAGCAGGCTGACCCCGTTCTTAGTTAATACGCCGTCTTTGTTATTTCTGTCCATTTTATGTCTAATTAGTAGATAATTGATGCAAAAGTACAATAAATAAATTATAATTCTTCCTTTTTTGCCCAAAAAAATATAACTTTGCATTCAAAATAGATTAAAACGATGAAAAAGTTGCTTTCTTTGCCGCCAAATTTGGTGGAATGTTTCCATAGAGTTACTGGGCTTGGCCGTGATGAGTATTTCTGTACGTGCGATCCCGTCGGTCATAAACTGGGCAGCGGCGGCGGTACGACATGGGTCTTACTGGAATGCCGGCGTTGCGAAAATAGTGAGGTTCCATTCGGCGAATGGCTTTCGCAGGAACGTCGCATCATTCTACATGGCGGCGGTCAGAGTAGGCGGCTTCCAGCATACGCCCCTTCAGGAAAGATGTTGATGCCTCTGCCGGTATTCCGTTGGGAACGCGGCCAGCAGCTCACGCAGACGCTGCTGTCGCAGCAGTTGCCGCTATACGAGAAAATCATGTCGATGGCACCAGCCAATATCCATACGATGATAGCAAGTGGTGATGTCCTGATACGTGCGACGCAGCCTTTGCAGCCTGTTCCAGATGCCGACGTTGTATGCTACGGCCTTTGGCTTGACTCATCGATTGCCAAAGACCATGGCGTGTTCGTAAGCGACCGGAAGACTCCCGGCGTATTGAAACAGATGCTTCAGAAACCCACAGTGGAAACCCTTAACTCGCTGCTCGACAATCATTATTATCTCACTGACATTGGCGTGTGGCTATTGAGTGATCGTGCTGTAGAATTATTGGCCAGGCGCAGTATGGCTGGTGACAAATGTAAAATGCCAAATGCCAATTGCGAATTAAAAGAGTATGACCTCTATTCGGAGTTCGGATGTGCTCTCGGTACCGACCCGACCATTGCTGACGAAGAAATCGGAAGTCTGAGTGTTGCAGTGATGCCGCTGCCTGGAGGTGAGTTCTATCATTTTGGAACGTCGCGTGAGATGATTACGTCGATGATGTCAATACAGAACCTCGTCAACGACCAGCGTGAGATTATGCACCGTGACCGCAAACCCCATCCGTCGATATTCGTGCAGAATTCCGATTTGAATGTTGGATTCACTGATGAAAATCAGAATATCTGGATAGAGAATAGCTATATCGACGAGGGATGGACTTTCACCCATGACAATATAGTCACTGGTGTGCCGCCTGTTGGTCTTGGCATTCGCCTTGAGCCGGGGCAGTGTATCGATTTCGTGCCTGTCGGCGACAGCAACTATTGCGTTCGACGTTATAATATAGATGACAAGTTCGCCGGAGAAGAGCAGCAGAGAAAGCAGTTTCCCGTTGTTACTTCCGAAATGTCGCCCGTCGATTCGTGTCTTTTGTCCGCCGAGGACATTAGCAACCAGGCAAACCTGATGCGTATTGCCGGGCAGAGGGATGAATATCGCAAAAAGAACCTGCAGCAGATGGCGCGTAACTGGAGGCACAGCGTGTTCTATCAGTTGGACTTGAACCATACCCGGACGATATCCGACCGTCTTGGTGTGGCGATGCCTGAGCCTGTAGATTCCGATGCTCCGCTCATCACTCGTATGCAGGATGCTATGTTTCGTGGTGACAGCGACACAGCTTTCGGTCTGTTGAGGCATGGGCTTACGGTTACGGCGCTTTCTGAAAAACAGCATCCACACAAGGATATCTACGACGACCAGATAGTGTGGGGACGCTCGCCAGTGCGTATCGACATCAGCGGAGGTTGGACTGACACTCCTCCGTTCTGTCTGATGGAAGGCGGTAACGTGGTGAACATTGCAATCGAACTGAATGGTCAGCAGCCCATACAGGCGTTCGTAAAGCCCTGCAAGGAATACCATGTGCTGTTGCGTAGCATCGATCTTGGTGCATGTGAAGTGGTAGAGACATACGAGCAGCTTGCCGACTATAAAAAAGTGGGCAGCCCGTTCTCCATCCCCAAAGCGGCACTGTCGCTTGCCGGTTTCCTGCCAAGGTTTTCCGATGAGCATTTCGACTCGTTGCGTACACAACTTGAGGCTTTCGGCTGTGGCATCGAACTGACGTTGCTTTCGGCAATACCGGCCGGCAGCGGTCTTGGTACGAGCAGTATTCTTGCCGCCACTGTGCTCGGGGCTGTCAGCGACTTCTGCTCATTGTCGTGGGATAAACACGAGATATGTAAGCGCACGCTGGTGCTCGAACAGATGCTCACTACCGGCGGCGGATGGCAGGATCAGTATGGCGGCGTTCTCGGCGGAGTGAAACTCTTGCAGACAACGAAGGGATTTGAGCAGACGCCCACAGTGAGGTGGATTCCCGACGACGTGTTTACACAGCCCGAATACCGGCAGTGCCATCTTCTCTATTATACGGGTATCACTCGGACGGCAAAGAAAATACTTGCCGAGATAGTGTGTCACATGTTCCTTAACGAGAACTCACAATTGACACTGCTGCGCGATATGAAGAGTCATGCGCTCGACATGTATGAGGCTATCCAGCGCAATAATTTCCGGCAGATGGGACTCGCCCTGCGTAGGAACTGGCTTCAGAATCAGGCACTCGACAGCGGTACCAATCCGGCTGACGTACAGCGTATAACCAACCTCGTTGACGATCTCTGTCTTGGTTATAAGTTGCCCGGAGCCGGCGGTGGCGGATATTTGTATATGGTGGCAAAAGACCCGGAGGCAGCTGCACGCATACAAAAGATAATAAATGAGAACCGCTGTAATGCCAATGCTCGTTTCGTTGAAATGAGCTTAAGTAAGCAGGGGCTTCAGATAAGTCGCAGCTGATATGGAATTCAGAACCGTTGTAGATATAGAAAAACTGCCGTTTGAGTTGGAACCATGCGATGAATTGCTGTTTATAGGCAGTTGTTTTGCCGATAATATAGGTGCGAGGTTTAGGGAAGAGAAGTTCCGCGTTGTGACCAATCCATACGGAGTGATGTATAACCCTGTGAGCATATTACATACTGTGGAGCACATGCTCACAGATGAAAAATATGTAGGATTTTCTCCTAAAGTGGCATTTTTCACGCTTGGCACCAACCACGTGTATCGCGAGATAGCCACGGGCGAGATAGTTGACAACTGTCGAAAACGCCCGCAAGCCCTCTTTCATGAGGAAAAACTTACTGTGGATGAATGTTGTGATACTTTGACGAAAGCCTCTGAACTACTGAGAGAGCGAAACCCTGGGATATGTGTCGTTCTTACTGTAAGTCCCGTCCGTTACAGAAAATACGGATTTCATGAAAGTCGGATTTCCAAGGCAACACTCCTTCTGGCCGTATCGAGGTTGCAATTGCCTTACTTTCCCGCCTACGAGATTATTGATGACGAGCTTCGCGACTATCGTTTTTATAAGCCCGACATGATTCATCCGTCTGAACAGGCGGTGGAATATCTGTGGGAACGGTTGGTGGAATGTTGCTTCAGCGAACGTGCGAGGGAGTTTCTTAAAGAATGGAAACCTCTTAAAGAGGCACTTGCCCACAAGCCTTTCAACCCCGAAAGTGGCGAATATCGTGCCTTTATGGATAAAACAATGTTAAAAGTGATGGAGTTGTCGAAGAAATATCCTAATTTTGCAGCATTTAATAAGAAAATATAATTATACTAAATGAAAAAATACACTATTGAGCAAATTACAACGCTGATAGGTGCACGGCGAATCGGAGGAGAACAGACCACGATAGGCTGGCTGCTGACAGACAGCCGCTCGCTCTGTTTCCCTGAAGAGACGCTTTTCTTTGCATTGCGCAGCAACCGTAACGATGGTCATAAGTACATCCCTGATTTGTATAAGCGAGGGGTCAGAAGTTTTGTCGTGGAAAATGGAAACCAATCACAGTTTGCTGTTGATGCTTCGCTTTTTCCGGATGCCAATTTCCTCCAGGTCCCGTCTCCGCTTGCCGCTCTTCAGCGTCTTGCCGAGCGTCATCGCGACGAGTTTGATATCCCCATCGTGGGAATTACAGGAAGCAATGGCAAGACGATGGTGAAAGAATGGCTCTATCAGATTCTCTCACCAGACTGTGCCGTCACTCGCAGTCCCAAGAGTTATAATTCGCAGATCGGCGTTCCTCTCTCAGTATGGCTTCTCGACCAGAATACGCAGGTAGGTCTTTTCGAGGCAGGCATCAGTGAGCCTGACGAGATGGAAGCTCTGCGCGACATTATCCAGCCCACAATTGGCGTTCTTACGAGTCTTGGTGCCGCTCATCAGGAAAATTTTCGTTCTATGGATGAAAAGTGCAATGAGAAACTGAAACTGTTCCACGGTGCCAAGACCATAGTATATAATGCTGACGACGACATCATCAGCCGCTGCATACGTCGCTCCGGTTATAATGGCGAAAAGATAGGGTGGAGCAGTGTGAATGAGCTGACACCGTTTTATATCCGCAAGACAGAACAAGACGGAAGATCCACTCGTGTACATTATATATATAATGGACAGGAAGATGAGTATGTGTTGCCTTTCATCGACGAGGCTTCGCTCGAATGCTCGTTCGCTTGTGCTATAGTTTCTTTGCGATTAGGGCTGTCGCGTGATTGCCTGGCCGAACGTATGGCACACCTTGAACCTGTGGCAATGCGTTTGGAGGTGAAAGAGGGGCAGCATGGATGTACGATAATCAACGATTCCTATAACAGCGACGTGACAAGCCTTGACATCGCTCTTGACTTTATGAATCGGCGTCCCGACCATAACGGACGCCACCATACGCTCATTCTCAGCGACATCTACCAGAGTGGGCGCAGTGCTGCCGACTTGTATGGTGAGATTGGAAAGCTCGTCGTCGAGCGCAAGGTGGAGAAGTTCATCGGCATAGGTGAGGAGTTGAAGGCGAACTCACAGTACATACCACTTCAGAACAAGCATTTCTTCGATAATGTTCAACAGTTTGTTGCCAGCGATGTGTTCACCTCTCTGCGCGACGAGGTGGTACTGATAAAAGGTGCCCGCAGCTTCGGCTTCGACTACATAACAGAACTGCTTGAACAGAAAGTGCACGAGACGATACTCGAAGTCAACCTCAATGCCGTTGTGGATAACTTCAACCATTACCGTTCGTATATGCGTCCTGAGACCAAGCTCGTGTGCATGGTAAAGGCTGATGCCTACGGTGCCGGAGCCGTCGAGGTGGCAAAGACTTTGCAGGATCATCGGGTTGACTATCTGGCCGTTGCTGTCGCCGACGAGGGCGTCACTTTGCGTAAGAACGGCATCACTACGAACATTATGATTATGAATCCCGAGATGACTGCTTTCAAGACGATGTTCGACTATGAACTTGAACCCGAAGTATATAACTTCCGTCTTATGGATGCTCTGATACGTGCAGCCGAGAAGGAAGGCATCACCGGCTATCCCGTTCACATAAAGCTCGACACAGGTATGCACCGTTTGGGGTTCAATGCATCTTCCACCGGTTTCTCTGATGGTGGTGAGACAACCATGGATGAAATTGATGAGGTGATACGCCGTTTGAAGAATCAGAATGCCATTATCGCTCGTTCGGTGTTCTCGCATTTCGTGGGTAGCGATAGCGACGACTTCGACAATTTTTCCAAGATGCAGTTTGAGCGCTTCGACCGTGCGAGCAGCCGTCTGCAGGCTGCCTTCGACCATAAGATATTGCGTCATATATGCAATTCGGCAGGTATAGAACACTTCCCCGAACGTCATCTCGACATGTGTCGTCTTGGGCTGGGACTCTATGGCATTGATCCTCGCGACAATCACATCTTGCATAACGTGAGCACGCTGAAAACCACCATTCTTCAATTGCGCCATGTTCCTAAGGAAGAGACGGTGGGTTATTCGCGTAAAGGCATTCTAAGCCGCGACAGCGTTATTGCCGCCATCCCTATCGGCTATGCCGATGGCCTGAACCGCAAGCTCGGACGCGGAGCCGGCTACTGTCTCGTCAACGGACAGAAGGCCCCATATGTTGGAAATATCTGTATGGATGTAGCGATGGTTGATGTGACAGACATCCCATGCCGCGAGGGCGATACTGTTGAGATTTTCGGCGACAATCTGCCAGTCACTGTGCTGTCCGACATCCTTGATACTATCCCATACGAGGTGCTTACCGGCATTTCCAACCGCGTAAAACGAATTTATTTTCAAGATTAACATTAAAATGATGCAGAGTTTCAAAAATTTTTTTTAACTTTGCATCGTTTTATGAAAATAACAATCTACTAAACACAATAAAACAACTTATGGAACAAGTTTTCAGTTACATTATCAGCCTTGGTGCATCGGTGATGATGCCTATCCTGTTTACCATTATCGGACTATGCATAGGCATGAAGTTCGGAAAAGCACTTAAATCGGGTCTCTACGTGGGAGTCGGTTTCGTGGGACTGGGTATCGTTACCGCACTTCTCACTAACAATTTCGGTAATCCGCTGAGTGAAATCTCCGAACTCTACAATCTCCAGCTCGGAGTGTTCGACATGGGATGGCCTGCTGCAGCAGCAGTCGCTTACAATACTGCCGTAGGAGCACTGATTATCCCTATCTGTCTTGGTGTGAACCTTCTGCTTCTCATCACAAAATGCACTCGTACGGTGAACATCGACCTTTGGAACTACTGGCATTTCGCTTTCATCGGAGCCGTGGCTTACTTCGTTATGGACCAGAGTCTCGCCTGGGGATACTTCGCTGCCATTGTGTGCTACGTCATTACTCTTGTAATGGCCGACCTCACTGCCGAGAAGTTTCAGGGATATTATGACGACATGGAAGGAATATCCATTCCCCAGCCGTTCTGCCAGAGTTTCACTGCTTTTGCCATCGCCATCAACTGGTTGCTCGACAAGATTCCTGGTTTCTCGAAGCTTGATATAGATGCTGAGGGATTGAAGAAGAAGTTCGGCGTTCTCGGCGAGCCAATCGTTCTTGGTGTCATTGTCGGTGCTCTTATCGGCGCTGTAGCTCAGCTCGACATAAAGAAGGTACTCTTCCTCGGTGTCACCATGGGAGCCGTGATGGAGCTTATCCCACGAATAACCAAGCTGTTCATCGACGGTCTGAAACCAATAGCGGAGAAGACTCAGGAGGTGGTTCAGAAGAAATGGAAAGGCAAGAAGGTATATATCGGAATGTCGCCGGCTCTTGTCATCGGTCATCCCACAACTCTCGTTGCATCGCTGATACTTATTCCGTTGACGCTTGTTTTGGCCGTTGTGCTCCCCGGCAACCAGTTCCTTCCACTTGCATCGCTCGCAGGAATGTTCTATGTGTTCGTAATGGTGCTTCCCTACACCAAAGGAAATGTGGTGAAGACTCTCATTGTCGGTCTCGTTGCTGTAGCCATCGGTCTTTACTTTGTTACCGACATGGCTCCGGCATTCTCTATGGCAGCCCAAACGGTATATGAGCAGACTCAGGATCCTGCAGCAAAGGTTCCCGAAGGATTCCAGGCCGGTGCACTGGATTTCGCATCTTCTCTCTTCGGATGGGTCATCTATGCTTGTGTGAACTATCTGAAGTGGATTGGAATGGGAATATTGACGCTTATTTCCATTTGCATGATTTTGTGGAATCGCAAGCGCATAATCGCTGACGAGAAGAAGTAAATCGTGTTCGCTGTTTTATGTTAAGTTATGGTCAAAATAATCAATTTTAATATACAATATATGAAGAAAATTTTTGTATCAGCAATGCTGGCAATGCTGGCAATGGTTAGCAATGCTCAGCAGAATGTCAGTTTCCAGACGGCTTGTCATCCTGAGGATGTAAAGCACTACGACACCAAGACTCTGCGTGAGCGTTTCGTGATGGAGAAAGTTATGTCTCCCGATGAAATTAACCTCACCTATAGTATGTACGACCGTTTTATCTATGGCGGAGCCATGCCTGTCAGCAAGGAACTCAAGCTTGAGGCTTTTCCCGAACTGCGTGCTCCCTATTTTCTTCACAACCGCGAGCTTGGAATCATCAACTGCGGACAAGGAGAGGGTATTGTTACCGTAGATGGACAGGAATATAAGCTCGGTCCGAAAGAAGCTCTTTACGTAGGCCGTGGCAATCTCGGCAAGGACAAGAAAGGCAACCAGATAGAGTCGAACCAGAACGTGACGTTCAAGTCGCTCGATGCTTCGAAACCTGCCAAGTTCTACCTGAACTCAGCCACAGCCCACAAACACTTCAAGACGCAGTGGATAACCCTCGACGGACGTAAGGGCTCGCTGAAGGCAACGATTATAGGAACGAAAGAGAAGCCACTTGGCACACTCGCAGAATCCAACCAGCGCACTATCTACCAGCTCATCGTCAACACAGCGCTCGAGGAGGGTCCGTGCCAGCTGCAGATGGGGCTCACCCAGCTCCAGGAGGGAAGCGTGTGGAACACCATGCCGCCCCACACTCACGGCCGCCGCATCGAGGCCTACTATTATTTCAATCTGCCCGACGGACAGACCATCTCGCACATCATGGGTGAGCCGCAGGAGAGCCGCGTGGTATGGTTGCACAACGAGCAGGCCATCATGTCGCCGGAGTGGAGCATACATGCTGCCTCTGCCACCTATTACTACACCTTCATCTGGGGCATGGCAGGCGAGAACCTCGACTATAATGATAAGGACGTAATCAAAGTATCAGATATTAAATAACTATGACACTAGTTCAAACAACCAAGATGTCCAACTTCCGTTGGGTGATTTGCGCACTGTTGTTCCTTGCAACAACAGTCAACTACATGGACCGTCAGGTACTCTCCCTGACATGGAAAGACTTCATCGCTCCTGAATTCCACTGGACCGATGCCGACTATGGTACCATTACCGGTATGTTCTCTCTCTTCTATGCTATTGCAAACCTCTTTGCAGGTAAATTCATTGACTGGATGGGAACGAAGAAAGGCTACCTCATTGCAATCTTCGTATGGTCAACGGGTGCCGTTCTCCATGCCGGTTGCGGATGGGCTGCCATGACCATCGAGGGTTACGAATCTATCGAGGCTCTCCGTCTTGTGCAGGCAGGTTCTGACGCTGCCGTTGCTATCGCCACCATCTCCGTATGGCTCTTCCTCTCTTGCCGTCTTATCCTCGCCGTCGGCGAGGCCGGCAACTTCCCTGCCGCCATCAAGGCAACGGCGGAGTACTTCCCGAAGAAAGACCGTGCGTTCTCTACGTCAATATTCAACAGCGGAGCTTCTGTGGGTGCGCTCGCAGCTCCCGCCACCATACCTTTGCTTGCACGTGCATGGGGCTGGGAGATGGCATTCATCATCATCGGTGTCCTCGGCTATGTATGGATGGGTCTTTGGATTTGGCTCTACGAGAAGCCTCGCAAGAACAAGTTCGTAAATCAGGCTGAGCTCAACTACATTGAGCAGGACAACGACCTGGCAGAGGTTCAGAATCGTGATGCAGCAAAGGATGAGAAGGCAATACCGTTCTTCAAGTGCTTTGCCTACAAGCAGACTTGGTCGTTCCTTGTCGGCAAGTTCATGACCGACGGTGTATGGTGGTTCTTCCTCTTCTGGGCACCGGCATACTTCTCTGACCAGTACGGCTATACATCCGACTCCACGATGGGTATTCTGCTCATCTTCACTCTATACTTCATTGTAACGGTGCTCTCTATCGGAGGCGGCTATCTGCCGAAGTATTTCGTTGAGAACAAGGGTATGAACCCGTATCTCGGGCGTATGCGCGCCATGCTCATCTTCGCCTGCTTCCCTGTACTCGGTCTGTTTGCGCAGCCTTTAGGTGCTTACAGCGCATGGTGGCCGGCAATTCTCATCGGCCTGCTCGGTGCCGGGCATCAGGCTTGGTCGGCTAACCTCTTCTCTACTATTGGTGACATGTTCCCGAAGTCAACTATCGGAACCATTGTCGGTCTCGGAACAATGGCAGGTGGATTCGGTTCAATGGCTATCAACATGGGTTCGGGTGTGTTCTTCGACTGGGCATCAGCCCAGGGTGAGGCGTTCTCTTTCTTCGGATTCGACGGCAAGCCTGCTGCCTATATGGTTGTATTCTGTATCTGTGCCGTTGCATACCTCATCGGCTGGTGCATCATGAAGGCTCTCGTACCGAAGTATTCTCCGATTATTCCAGAGTAATATGAATAGTAAACAAAAATAAAGGCTCCTGAACAAGGAGCTTTTATTTTTGTTTAGTCTAACGGGAATAGACCGTAGAGTTTTGCATCGATGAGGTCGGTGACAATCTTGAAATCGTCGGGATTGTTGCCGAATTTCACTTTGTCGCCGTCGATGATAATCAGGTGCCCCTTGTATGTGTCTATCCATTCCTCATAGCGTTGCTGCAGGCCTGCAAGATAGTCGATGCGTATCGACTGCTCGTATTCGCGCCCGCGCTTCTCTATCTGAGCCACGATATTCGGGATGGTGGTGCGGATATATATCATGAGGTCGGGCAGTTTTACCAGCGACATCATCAGGTCGAACAGGTCGCTGTAGTTCTGGAAGTCGCGTTCGCTCATCATGCCGCTGTCGTGCAGGTTGGGAGCGAATATGCGTGCATCCTCGAAGATGGTGCGGTCCTGGATGATGGTGTCTTTCGACTGAGATATTTCCACAACCTCCTTGAAGCGTTTGTTGAGGAAATACACCTGAAGATTGAACGACCAGCGTTTCATGTCGGCATAGAAGTCCTCTAAATATGGGTTGTTGTCAACAGGCTCGAACCTTGGTGTCCAGCCGTATCGCTTGGCAAGCATCTGTGTCAGTGTGGTCTTGCCGCTTCCGATGTTTCCTGCAATTGCTATGTGCATATTATATTTAGTTTGAGAATAGACCGAAGAGTTCCGCGTCTATGTGGTCGATAATCGTTGCCAGGTCGTGACGGTTGTTGGCAAAGTCGATGCCGTCTTTCTCTACAACGAGCCGCCGCCCATTATATTGGTTGAAGATAAAGTCCTCGTATCGGTTGTTCAGCTGCTTTAGATAGTCGAGCTGTATCGTCTGCTCATAGTCGCGCCCGCGCTTTTGTATGTTCTCTACCAGATGAGCCACCGATGCTCTCAGATAGATAATGAGGTCGGGTTGTCGTGCTATCATCATCATGCTGCCGAACAACTCCATGTATGTGTCGTAGTCGCGGTCGCTCATGTTTCCCATGGCTTTGTTGGTGGCCGCAAATACATAGACTCCCTCGTAGATTGAACGGTCTTGGATGATGGTCTTCTCCGACCGCTCTATCTCAAGCAGGTCGTGGAACCGCTCCTTCAGGAAGAACACTTCCATGTTGAACGACCACCGCTGTATATCACGGTAATAATCGTCCATATAGGGGTTGAATTCCACGGGTTCTATCCGAGGTTCCCAGCCATAGTGCTTCGCCAACAGTCGGGTGAGTGTGGTTTTGCCGCTTCCGATGTTTCCTGCTACTACAATATACATTGTGTCCTTGAATTCCGTTCTATATAAATGCCTGTTTCCGCAGGACCTCCATGAGTGATTCCGACATTGCTTCGTTGTCTTTCTTGGTATAGCGTATGTCGGTGAAAATCTGCGCCAGTGTCTCCTTGTTGTTTATTTCGCAGAACCGGCGGTTCTCTTCAATACTTTCCTTATATTTATAGTATGTGTCGATGTCTTGGGCTGTATAGTCTCGATAGGTCTCCTCGTGCACGAACGACTGCAACGGCAGTCGGTCGCTCTGTGCAGGTTCTTCGTCGGGCCATCCTACGGTGAGCGTAGCTACGGGCATCACCAGTTTCGGCAGCTGCAGTGTTTCGATAATCATCTGTGGCATATAAACGGTGGTGCCGAGGTAGCAGTAGCCAAGCCCTTCTTCGTCGAAGAGATTGCAGAGCGTCTGCGTGTAGAGCAGGGCGTCGATGGATGCATTGACGAAAGATAGAAAGTTGTTGTAGCCAGGTTCTGCCTTGCGGCAACGTGCCCATGTACTTGTGCGGTTGAAGTCGGCACATATTGTGAGCACCACGGGGGCCTCTTTTATCATTGGCTGGTTGAAATGGGCTGGTGCCAGACGCTCTTTCATTTCTGCCGAGCGCGTGACGACGACGCTGTACAGTTGCAGGTTGCCCATTGTCTGCGTTCGCGATGCCTCGTGCATAAGACGGTTTAGCAGTTCGCTGCTCACTTCTCTGTCTGAATATTTGCGGATTGTACGCCGCGTATCTAAGTTTTTCATTTCCGTTATATAGCTTTTAGTTTGCAAATATACCACATTTTTTCGAATAATGCATTCTTCTGAGAATTTTTTTGGTCTTATGCTGATAAAATATAATCCCTTAGTATTAAGGGATTATAAAAGTTCCGAACAAAATAATCCCTTAAGGCCAAGGGATTATTTTTTTTTATTTGCAAAATAATCCGTTAGTACTAAGAGATTATATAATCAAGACTGTAGAGAATAATCCCGGTTTTCTTTTGCCATTTCCCGGAAAAGTCGTAACTTTGCAGCAGATTTCTATCTAACAACCAATGGGACATAATAAGACATACAGCTATGATGAGGCATTTGCAGCCTCGTTGGAATATTTCGGTGGCGATGAACTCGCTGCGAGAGTGTGGGTAAACAAGTATGCAATGAAGGACAGTTTCGGCAATATATACGAGAAGACGCCGGAAGAAATGCACCATCGCATTGCCGCAGAGATTGCACGTATCGAGCAGAAATATCCAAACCCGATGAGCGCAGATGAGATTTTCTCGTTGCTCGATCATTTCAAGTATATCATTCCCGCAGGCAGTCCTATGACAGGCATCGGCAACAACCATCAGGTAGCCTCGCTGAGTAACTGTTTTGTCATTGGTCTTGACGGCGACGCCGACTCGTATGGTGCTATTATGCGCATCGACGAGGAGCAGGTTCAGTTGATGAAACGTCGTGGCGGAGTGGGACACGACCTTAGCCATATCCGCCCGAAAGGTACTCCAGTGGCGAATTCCGCACTTACATCGACCGGCCTCGTGCCGTTTATGGAGCGATATAGTAACAGTACGCGCGAAGTGGCACAGGATGGGCGCCGTGGTGCCCTGATGCTTTCTGTCAGCATCAAGCACCCCGACTCAGAAGCGTTTATAGATGCCAAAATGACCGAAGGAAAGGTGACCGGAGCCAACGTGAGTGTGAAAATCGACGATGAGTTCATGCGTGCCGCTATCGACGACAAAACATACATGCAGCAGTTCCCCATCGACGGCGACGGCGAACCGATGGTGAGAAAGGAAATCCATGCAAGGATTCTTTGGGAGAAGATTGTACACAATGCATGGAAGAGTGCAGAACCCGGCGTGCTGTTCTGGGACACTATCCTGCGCGAGAGCATTCCCGACTGCTATGCCGACTTGGGATTCCGCACGGTGAGCACCAATCCGTGTGGTGAGATACCTCTCTGTCCCTACGATTCCTGCCGTCTGCTGAGCATCAATCTGTACTCCTATGTGGTAAATCCATTCACAAAGGATGCCTATTTCGACTACGATTTGTTCCGCAAGCATGTGGCTGCGGCACAGCGTATCATGGACGACATCGTCGATCTGGAACTGGAGAAGATAGACCAGATTATGGCAAAAGTGGAGAGCGACCCACAATCGATGGAGGTGAAAGGAGCCGAATATCACCTGTGGGAGAAAATCAAGGCCAAGAGTTCGAAAGGCCGCCGCACGGGAGTGGGCATCACCGCCGAAGGTGACATGATAGCTGCCATGGGGCTGTGCTATGGCACACAGTTTGCCACTGATTTCAGTGTCGAGGTACATAAGACGCTTGCGCTCTCAGCCTACCGTTCGAGCGTTGAGATGGCCCGTGAGCGTGGCGCCTTCGAGATATATGATGCCAGTCGCGAGGAGAAGAATCCATTTATCAACCGCCTCCGTCAGCATGATGCTAAACTGTATGAAGACATGGTCAGCTACGGACGTCGCAACATTGCCTGCCTTACCATTGCCCCCACGGGAACAACTTCGCTCTTGACTCAGACAACGAGCGGAATAGAACCCGTTTTCATGCCCGTGTATAAACGCCGTCGCAAGGTGAACCCAAACGACGAGGAAGTGCATGTGGATTTCGTAGATGAGGTGGGCGACTCTTTCGAGGAATACGTCGTATATCATCCGAAATTCATGGAATGGATGAAGGTTAACGGGTTGGATACTACCAAGCACTATACTCAGGAGGAGATTGACGCGATAGTGGAAAAGTCGCCTTATTACAAGGCTACTGCTAATGATGTTGACTGGCTTATGAAAGTGAGAATGCAAGGTGCAATCCAGAAGTGGGTTGACCATTCAATCAGTGTCACAGTCAATCTTCCAAATGATGTTGACGAAGACCTTGTCAATCGCCTGTATGTTGAAGCATGGCGCTCGGGATGCAAGGGCTGCACTATCTATCGTGACGGCTCGCGGGCAGGTGTCATGATTGCCGTCAAAAAGGAAAAGAAAGAAGAGACTAAGTCCGCCGACGGTAAACTGCATGAAGTGGATATACAGCCCGGTGACGACAGCAAGAAAACTACAGACTGTCATTGCCATCCGCAAGTGACCGAGGTGCGTCCGAAGGAATTGGAGTGCGACGTGGTGCGCTTCCAAAACAATAAGGAAAAATGGGTGGCGTTCGTAGGGCTGCTTAACGGCTATCCATACGAGATATTCACTGGTTTGCAGGACGACGAGGAAGGAATAGTGCTGCCCAAGACTGTCACCAAAGGCAAGATTATCAAGAACACCAACGACGACGGCACCCACCGCTACGATTTCCAGTTTGAGAACAAACGCGGCTACAAGACCACCGTGGAGGGACTGTCGGAGAAGTTCAACCCCGAATACTGGAACTATGCCAAGCTGATTTCCGGTGTGCTGCGCTACCGTATGCCTATCGATCACGTGATAAAACTCGTGGGATCGCTGCAGCTGAAAAGCGAGAGCATCAACACGTGGAAGAACGGTGTGGAACGTGCGCTGAAGAAATATGTGATTGACGGTACTGTTGCAGCAGGACAGCGTTGCCCGAACTGCGGACAGGAGACTCTTGTATATCAGGAGGGATGTCTTATTTGCAAGAACTGTGGCGCCAGCCGCTGTGGGTAAGTGCTTTGCGCGAGCACGAAGCTGACGCAAATCTCTAATGGACAAACGTGGGCAAGAGTTATATTATATTAGATAATGTGAGGATTCATGCCTGTCACGGTGTGATGGGGCAGGAGCGAGTGGTAGGAGGCGATTTCGTCGTTTCCCTGAAAATTGGCTACGACTTCAGCCGCGCTATGCAGAGCGACGATATTGCCGACACTCTCAGTTATGCAGATGTATATGATGTGGTAAGGCGGGAGATGGCCGTTCCATCGAATCTGTTGGAGAATGTGGCAGGAAGGATTGCAGAATCTCTCTTGCGCAGATTTCCTGAAATCATGTCGCTGTGGCTGAGGCTGATGAAGGTAAATCCCCCTATGGGAGCCGACTGCGACGGTGCTGGAGTTGAGATTACTGTGAAAAATCAATAAAAGCACGGCAATAATGTCGCTGTTTCACGGAAAATCACTATCTTTGCAAGCTAAGTGTGGAATGTCTATGGGAAAGAAGATTGTTTTTCTCTTCATATTGCTGTGTTTCTATATAGCGGTTGATGCGGCTGCCGCAAAGCAGTTTGTCCTCGTCATTGATGCGGGTCACGGTGGGCATGATGCAGGAGCAAAAGGGTCGTTCTCATACGAGAAAAACATCAACCTAAACGTTGCTCTTGCCTTCGGGCGCTATGTGGAGCGCGACTGCAAGGATGTGAAAGTGGTATATACGCGCAAGACCGATGTTTTCGTACCCCTTCACGTTCGTGCCGATATTGCCAACAAGAACCATGCAGACTTGTTTGTCAGCATACATACTAACGCTCTGCCCAAAGGCAGAATTTCGCGTGGTATGGAGACATACACGCTCGGTATGCACCGTGCGGCCGACAATCTTGACGTGGCAAAGCGCGAGAACTCGGTGATACTCGTAGAGAAAGACTATCGGCAGCGCTATGAGGGCTTCGACCCACGTTCAAGCGAGAGCTATATCATGTTTGAGTTCATGCAGGATAAGAACATGGCTAAGAGCGTTGACCTTGCCCGTTTTGTACAACAACGAACCTGTGCCCTTGCAAACCGTCAGGACAAGGGCGTGAAGCAGGCAGGATTCCTCGTGCTTCGGGAAACCTCGATGCCGAGCTGTCTCATCGAATTGGGATTCATCACAACACCCGACGAAGAGCGTTTCCTGAACAGCAATACAGGCATTGACGCCATGGGACGCGGAATATACCGCGCTTTTCTTGACTACAAGCGAAAGTATCATGGTGGCATCAATGTGCCTTATGAACCCGGAAAGGAAACGAACGAACCGATAGCAGAAGAAAAAAGCTCAGAAGAGGAAAAGCCGACTCATAGTGATACAGCTACACCGGCCGGCACACAGAAAGCCGAAGTGCCGGCAGAGACGAACAGCGAGGTGCCAACAATTGCTCCGGTTTTTAAGGTTCAGATTGTTACGAGCGGTCGCAAGCTAAGTGCCGGCGACAAGCAGTTTAAGGGCGAAAGTAATGTTGACAGCTATGTGGAGGGAGGTATATATAAATATACCATCGGAGCTTCGGCCGACTATAATGAGATATACCGACAGAGGAAAAAACTCATGGTTAAATTCCCACAGGCATTCATCGTCGCTTTCAAAAACGGGGTGAGAATGGACATCAACGAAGCAATACGTGAGTTCAAGGCAAATAGAAAAGATACAAACAATAATTAGCGATATGAAGTTCAACAAAGAGGTACAGATAGCACTTGCCGGTATAGCCGGTATTGTAGTGCTGTTTTTCGGACTACAGTTTCTGAAAGGCCATTCACTGATGAGCAATGAAAAAACGTTTTACGTCACATTCAGCGATGTTAGCGGACTGTCGAAGTCGAGCCCAATATATGCCAACGGCTTCCGTGTAGGTACGGTCAACGACATTCTCTACAACTACAAAGATGCCTCGACGATTGTTGCCGTTGTGGGACTTGCACCTGAAATGAATGTACCGAAGGGCTCACGTGCGGAAATTGAAAGCGACTTGCTCGGCAATGTCAAACTGAACCTGATTCTCGGAGCCAACCCGATAGCCAACCTCAGCGCAGGTGATACTATCAAAGGAGGTCTGGCGACAGGAGTGCTGGGCGAGGCAGGGAACATCATACCACAGGTGCAGCAGATAATGCCGAAGCTCGACTCTATCATGAGCGCAATCAATATGCTTCTGCACAGTGCGGCACTGCAGAACTCGCTGAATAACGTAGAGACGATTACCAGTAATCTGACGCAGACCACAGCACAGCTCAACTCGACAATGCAAGTGCTTAACTCACGCTTTCCGGAAATGATGGCAAAAGCCGATTCCACTTTGTCGAATACTCAAGCGGTGACAAAGAAACTCAGCAACATCGACGTGGCATATACGATGGCAAAAGTGAATGCAACGCTTGCCAACGTGGAACAGGCGACAAAGGCACTTAATGGCACGGAGGGCACCTTAGGACTGCTGATGCATGACAGGACTCTTTACGACAATCTTACAAGTACTATGGCACATGCCGATTCGCTCGTAACCGACCTAAAGGCTAATCCGAAACGCTATGTGCATTTCTCTGTCTTTGGAAGAAAGAGCAACAAATAAATTTTACCATAATTTTTAATTGGTCTAAATAAGGGAGGGGGTGTTTCACGACATCCCCTTTCTGATAAAACATGCTGATTTAAACAATGTTCGACGAATGTCACACGTCGTAGGTGGATATGTGGCTTTTTTTTGCATAATGCGACGTAAATGTTTGAAAGACAAAAACATCGAAAAAAACAAATGATACAATGCTCGAAGAAAATTGGAATATTCCATAACGTGCGAAGAATAAGAAAGTTACATCAGATATTAATTATTGTAAATAAATATGCGATTTGGCAGTTTCAAAAAAAAATGCGACCTTTGCATTCGAAAATCAACAAGAGTGTAAACACACCCTTAATTAACATATAACGAACGCCAAATGCAAAACAATCATAAGGTGCTATGGGACAACTGCCTAAAATTGATAAGGGAGAACGTCACAGAGCAGCAATATAAAACATGGTTCATGCCGATTGTCTTCGAGAAGTATTCTGAAGACAGTCATACGTTGCTGGTTCAGGTTCCAAGTCAATATGTGTATGAGTATTTGGAACAATACTACGTGGGACTGCTGAGCAAGGTGCTGCAAAGATGCTTTGGGAAGAATGTGGTACTGACATACCGCATTGTAACCGACAAGGAGCATAACCTTTCTACAACGGTGGTTGGCGACGAGCCACCGACTATCGACATGCCTGAGGAAACAGCCGTCGGCAACAAGGGACCGCGTGTCACCGACAGCGTGAAGCAACTCAATCCACAGCTCGATCCACGTAAGACTTTCAACAGCTTTATCGAGGGAGATTCAAACAAGCTGCCGCGGACGGTCGGGCTGTCGGTGGCAGAGCACCCGGGACGATCGACATTCAATCCATTCTTTATCTATGGACCTTCAGGTTGTGGAAAAACCCATCTCATCAATGCCATCGGCGTGCGCAGCAAGGAACTCTATCCGCAACTACGGGTGTTGTATGTAAGTGCAAGACTCTTTCAAGTGCAATATACTGACGCTGTGCGCCAGAATACTGTCAACGACTTCATTAACTTCTACCAGACTATCGATGTGCTTATCGTCGATGACATACAAGAATGGTCCAACTCACCGAAAACACTCGACACGTTCTTTCATATCTTCAATCATCTGTTTCGCAATGGCAGGCAGATTATCCTTGCCAGCGACCGTCCTCCCGTAGATTTGCAGGGGATGAAAGACCGTCTGCTGACGCGATTCTCATGCGGTCTTATTGCCGAGCTTGAGAAACCGAACGTGCAGCTGTGTATCGATATTCTGACGAACAAGTGTCGTCGCGACGGTCTGAACATCCCGGCCGATGTGATACAGTTTATTGCTGAGACAGCGAACGGTAGTGTGCGTGACCTTGAGGGTGTTGTCAATTCGCTGATGGCATATAGTATTGTGTATAATAGCAAGATTGATATGCGTCTTGCAGAGCGCGTGCTCAAGCGTGCCGTGAAAATCGACGACAAGCCACTCACCGTTGAGGAGATCACCGGAACAGTATGCCGGCACTACAACGTAACCCAGCAGCAGCTTGCCAGTAAGAGTCGTAAGCACGACTATGTGCTTGTTCGCCAGGTGTCTATGTATCTCGCTCAGAAATATACTAACATGCCGGCATCGCGCATCGGGCAGCTTATAGGCAACCGTGACCACAGTACGGTGGTGCATAGCTGCAAGACCATTGAGCAGCGGCTGCATGTGGATCAATCGTTTGCTGATGAGATGCGCAGTATCGAGGGGTCATTCAAGTTGAAACGCAAATAAATAGCTGCAGACGGTTAAACTCATAAAACGGATTTACGTCAAATGTAATAAACATGACGGGAATCCGTTTTTTATATGCTATGAATAGATTTTTATTGCTTACAGTTGTTAGCTTGTTGTCGTTAAGTGCTAACGCCGGCGACATTAACATGATTCGTGAGGCACTGGAGAAATCGTCGGTATCTCAGGTGCAGGAGAAAGTTTATATACATACCGACAACACATGTTATTTCGTTGGTGATACATTGTGGTACAAGGCATACGTGGTACGTTCCGACAATAATAGGTTCACAGATATGAGCCGACTGCTGTATGTCGAACTGCTTACTCCCGACGGACTGCTTGTTGAGCGGCAGACACTTATCATAAGTAACAAAGGATATACCAACGGCAATTTTACATTGCGCGACTCTCTCTACAGCGGTTATTACGAGTTGAGGGCATATACACGCTGGCAGCTCAATTTCAACGTGCGTGAACACATGTATGAGAAATGGGATGCATGGGCATTCTATAACAATCAGATGGCAAAAGACTATTTCCGCGTCTGGGATGGGCTGTATAGCCGCGTAATACCGGTATATAGCAAGCCGGAAGCTGCCGGCGACTTCACATATAAGCGCATTGCTAAACGACCTACACAGCGTGTGCGCCCGGTAAAAAAGGAAAATCTCATTGCAAGATTCTTTCCTGAAGGAGGTCATCTCATAGAAGGAGTTGAGAACAACGTCGCCTTTGAACTCGTTGACCAGTTGGGAGCGGCTGTGGATATCTCGGGAAAACTCGTTGTCGATGGCGTGGAAAAAGACATCAAGACTGACTATATGGGTCGTGGCACATTTACCGTAACACCGTCGTCGGCACGTCAGAAGGCAATGTTTACTTGGCATGGGAAGAACTATTCGTTCCAGCTGCCGAAAGTAGAGAAGAGCGGAGTGGCAATGCGTCTTGACGATGGTAAGATTGTAATCACACCAAGGGGACTGACCGATTCTCGTCAGTATGCTGTGTCGTTTATTTCGCGGGGAGTACTGAAGGCGTTCATGCCTGTCAGTCTTAATACTGTCGCAACGGTAGCCGTGCCGACCGACAGTCTTCCTGACGGGGTATGCGAGGCAACCATCTTCGACGATGAAGGGCAGATACTCGCCAGCAGATTGTTTTTCGTCAACAACGGTAATGCGCCGTCGTCACAGCTGAAGATAGAAAGTGGTAGCAAGCTGACCTACGACCCATACGAGAAGATTTCGCTCGACATGAAGCTCGACGGGATAGAAAGTCCTACCGTTTTCTCTGTTGCCGTGCGCGACACTCGTACCGACGAGCCTACATATGACGACGGAAACATCCTGACAGAACTTCTGCTGTCGTCAGAACTCAAAGGCTTTGTGGCACACCCGGCATATTATTTCGAGAGCAATGATGCTGTCCACCGACAGCGGCTCGACCTGCTCATGCAGGTGCAGGGTTGGCGCAAGTATAGTTGGCAACAACTTGCCGACACGACATGGAAACCGCGTTATAAGCCTGAGACCACGCTCACCGTTGAAGGCAACGTCTATAAAATGCTTAACATAAACCCCGTGGAGCCCGAAGAGATTTCTTCGTGGCGAGAAGGAGTAGGGCTTGTCGGACGTTCGATGTCTGAGCCGGAAGACCTGCTTGCCGAAAGTGCTGATGGCGAGGGGGGAGAAGTTGCAGAGACGGTCGCTGACTTCTCGTCGATAGAATATGGAAATATGAACAGCACAAATGATAATGTAGGAGTGGATCATGGCAAGCTGCGACGTGAAGTGCTTGTCGAGGCAGAAGTGTTCATGGGTGATGCTTTCGTAGGAGGAGTGCAGAAAACTAACAACCGCGGACATTTCATATTCGAGATACCTCCGTTCTATGGCAGTACGTATCTTAACATGAAGGCATACAATGAGAAAGACTCGTTGACGAAGAGCATGGAGTCGCGCAAGGATACCAAAGTGTTGCGCGAGGATGAATATCCCGACTATTATGTCAAGCGCGATTTGTTCTATCCCATATTCACCTCGCCCTACGACTATTATCAGGACCATCAGCCCGAGGTGAACTATGAGGAACTGATAGATACACTCAGCGACTTCTCTATGGAGAACGA
>AUXO016840686.1_pt1 | contig 30627 bp, 17 predicted proteins | sample 768731 | NCBI WGS metagenome assembly AUXO01 (sample SAMN02715735, study PRJNA202380) | gut metagenome | biome: sheep rumen | host: Ovis aries | place: New Zealand: Palmerston North
AACAATGCTTTGTTGCCTATTTGTGTTGAGTGGAGCATTTTATTTTGTCTTGGTTCTGCTAATATTGGTATTTATACACGAATTTGGGCATTATTTTGTTGCAAAGAAGTGTGGCGTCAGGATTGAAGAATTTTCAATAGGAATGGGTAAAAAACTCTTTGGCTTTAAAGATAAAAGCGGAACGGAATGGAAAATTTGTTGTTTGCCAATAGGTGGATATGTTAAAATGTATGGCGACGACAATGCAAGCAGTTTTGGTGGATATAGTGAAAATCCAAGTAAAGAGTTATTACAATATTCCTTGATCTATAAACATCCTTTGAAAAAAATCGCAGTAGCTTTCGCGGGACCTTTTGTTAATTTAGTTTTTGCTTTTTTACTTTTTTTCTGCATTTTTGCAATTAAAGGCTTACCTACTTTCTTGCCAATTGTTGGAGATGTGAAAACAAATAGCATAGCTGAGAAAGTGGGAATAAAAAAAGGCGATGAGATTATATCAATAAATGGCAAAAGGATTAAAACTTTTTATGATATCGGCAGAAATTTGAACACGAAAGGTTTAAATATTGAGGTCGCGAGAATAGGAGGCAAAAAGATGGAGTTTAGTATAAAAAATTTTGGTAAAAATCAACAACTTGGAATATCTGGAAATGCTGTTTTTGAAAATGTTTTATATGAGAAAATAGGTTTTTTGAGTGCTGTGAAATATGGGTGGAGCAGTATGTTTTCTTTAAGCGTAGAGACGTTTAAAGTGGTGTTTAATATGGTATTTCATCAATCGGGGATACATAAAGTAGGAGGGCCAATAGCGATTGCAAAAGAAAGTTCAAAAGCTGGTAAAAAGGGGTTTTGGTCTTTTTGTTATTTTCTTGCCCTTTTATCGGTTAGTCTTGGTGCTATAAATTTACTGCCAATTCCAATGTTAGACGGAGGGCATATTTTAATAAATTCCATAGAGCTAATAACAAGACGGAAGTTTGGCAATTTTGCCTATAAGATATTCGTTGCGGTTGGTCTTGTGTTTATATCGTCGCTTATGCTTATAGGTTTTGTGAATGATATTTTTTTTAGAAATTGATTTATGTTTACATTATTTTCAAATTATTTTACCAATGTCAGCGGTTTACTCCATATTTTTAGTTATACAACAACGCGAATTGGTTTTGCTATGTTATTTTCGTTTTTCTTTATGTTGTTGGCGATGCCAAAATTCATTGCTTTTAGTCGTAAAATTCAAGAAAAAGGTCAGCCAATAAGAGAAAATTATTTGCCAGAGCATTCTGCTAAAAAAGGAACTCCAACAATGGGCGGCGTGATGATTATTTTTTCAACAATTCTTGCCTGTTTGTTATGTGCTGATTTCTCAAATGTTTACGTTTTAATTTTATTATTTGTTTTTTTATCATTTGGTTTAATCGGTTTTGCTGATGATTTGAAAAAAGTGAGATTGAATAACACAGGTGGAATAAAGCCAAGGACAAAAATGTTTTTTCAAATATTGTTTTCTTCTCTGGCGATAATCACGCTAAATAAATACATCGGAAGTCATAATTATGCTAATGTTTTAACGTTTCCGTTTTTTAGAAGATTGGTGCTTGACATAGGCTTTGTTTATACATTATTTCGCATTTTTGTAGTAATTGGTTCAAGCAATGCAGTGAATTTAACCGACGGGTTGGACGGATTGGCGAGCTTCCCAATTATGCTTGTATGCGGAGTTTTTGTTGTCTTCGCTTATCTTATTGGTAATATTGTATATTCAAAGTATTTATTTTTTTCTTATCAAGCAGGAGTTCAAGAAATTTGCGTTGTGCTCTCTGCGGTTATAGGTTCTGTTGCGGGATTTTTATGGTTTAATATCAAACCAGCTCAAATATTTATGGGCGACACCGGAAGCCTTTCGCTTGGCGGAGTTATAGGTATGACGGCGGTAATTTTAAAAAGTGAGTTTTTGCTTGCGATTATTGGAGGAATTTTTGTAATGGAAACATTGTCGGTTATATTGCAAGTTTTTGTTTTCAAAGCCACTAAGGGCAAAAAAAGATTATTTAGAATGACGCCAGTTCATCATCATTTTGAAAAAAAAGGATGGAGCGAAATGCAGATAGTAGTGAGGTTTTGGTTGGTTTCTATAATGTTTGCAATTATCGGTTTGTCAAGTTTGAAAATTAGGTAGTTTTTTTATGTGTATTCGTTCTTTTTTATTTAAAGTCATCTGTTTTTCTTTGTTGTATTCGTTTTCTTTTTCAATCGGTAGTGCAAAGCCAATTGTTAAAAAGGTTGTTGATGAAGCGGAAACGTTTGATATTTTGAAGAAATATGAATTTTACGATGAGAAATGTGATTATTTTGTAGACAGGCTCGTTGTTATAAAAAACATAGAATATTACGGATTTGACAAGCAATACCACGATGACGGAGAAATTGTCGTGTTAGATGCGGTTGCCAATGAGCTTATTTCTATTTTTACTGAATTAAAAAGGGAAAAATTTCCAATTTATAACTTAAAAGTTAATGCTACAAGAAGAATAGTTACATTCGGACCTTTTGGAATTTTTGGAACAAGAGTTATAGATGACGATAATGTTTTAAATATGTCCGGGGGTTATTGCTGTCGTGTTATAGAATACACAGATAGATTGTCTTTGCACTCTTTTGGGACTGCTATTGATATAAATACATTGCAAAACCCTTGTATTTTTATAAACGAAGAAACGAATGAAGTATTGAAGGTTGTGCCTGAACAGGGTGGTGTTATGTATTTAAACAGAAGCTTTAATAGGAAAGGTAAAGAAGAAAAAGATTTTGGAAAAATAGATGATAAAATTGTTAAAATTTTTAAAAAACACGGCTACGACATATGGGGAGGGTATTGGGATACTCCAATTGATTATCAGCATTTTCAAGTTTCAACTCGTAAATTTGCTGATCTTTTGATATTTGCGAATGAGCAGGATGCGAAAAAGATTTTTAATAATCACATTGCTTGCATCAATAGCAAAGATAAATCGCTTGTGGAAATTGCTAATGAGAAAAATTTTAATTTGATGGAAGAATATAAAGCCAATAAAGTTGGCTTTATAAAAGAAATTGATAGCTGGTGTAAAAGTCCAAATATCAAGAATATTAAAAAATTGGGGTATGCCAAATAACATTGAAGACCGCGGACAAAAAAGTTTAGTAATTACATTTTGTGGTGCTTCGAATGTTGGAAAATCAACACTTTTAAATCGTTTATTAGGTTGTAAAATTTCAATTTGCTCTCCAAAACCGCAGACAACAAGGGATAATATTCGCGGAGTTCTTACCAAAAATGACACTCAACTTGTTTTTGTTGATACTCCAGGGATTTTTCACCCAAAACGTTCGGAGCTTGAAAAGCAGATCGTTAAAGAAGCGTGGAAAGGTATGGCTGGAACGGATTTGATTTGTTTGATGTTAGATTGTCAACTTGGACTTAATAAATCAGCGGAAATGATTTTAAAAAAATTATCAAATAATCAAAACGTTCCAGTCGTGTGTGTCGTCAATAAGGCCGATTTAGTTAAAATGGATGATAAAATTTTATTAGCTAAGCGATTAAGCGAATTGCAAAGGTTTGTTGAGATTTTTTTTCTTTCAGCAAAAACTTCAAAAGGGTGTGATAAGTTAATTGATTTTTTTCTTGAAAATGCGAAACAAAAACCTTGGTTATTTAATGAAGACGACCTTACTGACAAGGACAATAATTATTTCGCATCCGAATTTGTAAGAGAGCAATTATTTTTGATTTTACAAAAAGAAATTCCTTACTCACTATTTTGCGAGACCGAAAATTTTTCTTATGATAAGGATGTCGCAAATATATCTGTGGTTGTTTATGTTGGAAAACAAAATCATAAAAAAATAATTCTTGGTAAAAACGGAAGTAATATAAAAAGAATTATCCGTTTTGCTTCTTCAAATTTAGAGGAGTTAATTGGATGTAATGTTGCCCTAAAAATTTTTATTAAAGTTGATGAAAAACGTTTTTATTTTTAATATTTTTTATTGTAAATAATGTTTTAATTTGTTTTTTTAACTTAAATGAGGACAGATATTAAGGTTTTTTTCTTATTCATTTGCCGTTTTTTAAAACCAAAAGGGCGATTTTTTCCGCATATTGGTGTAAGTATGTCGTCATTTGCTGTTTCAATCAGTGTTGCAATTTTAGTAATAGTTATGTCCGTAATGAATGGTTTTACTGCGGAATTGATTAAAAAGATACTTGGCTTGAATTCTCATATAACACTTTATAGAAGTGAAGATAAGCATATTGCTTATAAAGATATCAAAAACGATATTTTAAAAATAAACAACATAAAGCTCGCAATGCCGATAATTAACGGGAGCGGTATGGTTGTTGGCAAAAATCAGCAAAGCAATGGAGTATTTATAAAGGGAATAAATAAAGAAGATTTGAAAGCGAATAAAGACCTTGCGAGTGTCGTAATTGGTGATATTGATAAATTTCAGGGCTTCAAAGTAATAATTGGTGTTGATATTGCAAGACAAATTGGCGTAAAAATCGGCGATGAAATAAATATTGTTGTTCCCGTGTTCGCAAGCACGATGTTTGGAATAATACCAAGACAAGTAAAATTGAAAGTAAGTGGATTTATAAAATCAAATTCACAACAATATGATAATTATATGGTAATGTTGCCATTTAATACCGCGAAGAAAGTTTTTAATGTTGAAGATTTTAGTACAATGGAAGTTATTACAAATAATCCCGAAAAAGTTGACGAAATTGAAAAAGATATTTTTAAAATGAAAAAATTCTATCTCACGGACTGGAAAATGGAAAATGACGCTTTACTGCACGCATTAAATGTTGAATCAAGTGTTATGTCTATAATTCTTGGTTTTTTTGTTTTGATATCTACTTTTACAATCTTCGCTGTCATAAGAATGATGATAAGGGCAAAAGAAAAAGAAATCGCAATATTGAAGGCCTACGGGGTTTCAAACTTACAAATTCGTGGAATATTCTTTTTTGTTGGGCTAATTATAACTATAATCGGATTACTTTTTGGCAATATTTTTGGCATCGCTTTTGCAATAAACATTGACAACATTAGGCTTTTTCTTGAAAACACTTTTAATACAAAACTTTTTGACGGCTCGGTGTATTTACTTTCTAATTTGCCAAGTAAATTGATGCTTGATGATGTGATAAAAATAAATATTTTTGCCTTTATAACATCGGTTTTTTGTGTATTCTTATCTGCTAAAAAGAGTTCGTTAATTGATGTAATCAAAACATTAAAAAACAATTAAATACCTTCGTTTTCTTCGCCGTAGTAGTGAATGACATTTGATAAATTTTCAATTTGCTTTACGCTAACGTTTTTTAATTTAAGTTTTTCAAGTGCAATTTTTCTCAATTCCTGATAGTTATATTTTTTTGAAAACTCTATACGAATAGTGCTTAAACGGCTTTTTTCTTTTCTCAACTCGTTTGCCATTATCAGTTGTTGATGTTGATATTGATATGTTGCGTTTTTGATGTAAAAAAAAATAGATATATTGATAAAAGTCGTTAAAATAAGAACAATTGCAACAAATTTTTTGAATTTTTTTTTATTACTCACTGAAGCGAAAACAATTTGTTTTTTTTGAAAATCAATAAATATTGCTATTTTGAAAAAAAAAAATAAAATCTTTTGCTCATTTATATAACATGTCTGGTGGCAATGAGAATACAGATGGATTAAAAAAAAAACAAAAAGAAAGGGATGCGAGTGTTTATGATTACCAGTACATAGAAGGTTTGTCAGAAGGTATTTTAGCACAATTACAATCTGCGAATGAAGAAGGGATTTATGTTATAAATGACGGTAGCCTGTATAAATTAAAACCAGAAGACACCGAAATGATAAATGAAGACACAAAAATAGTAAGTTATGATAAGGATGGGAATATTTATTACGGAAGTTGTTCCGTTTTTAAGGAAGCAGAAGAGGATGAAGATGGAAATTTATTAACTAATTATCGTGTAGAAAAGCAAGGCGAAGGCGTTCTTTACGATAAATATGGAAAAATTATGTATAAGGGTTTGTTTTTAAACAACGAGCGTTATATTGGAATAAACTGGAATAATAAAGAAAGGACGCCTATTTTATTTAAAAATAAAAACAATGTCTCGCCAAAGCATCATAATGATGATGAGGCTTTTATTTCTTTTGCTCATAATGTCGCTATTGGCGAAAGCGGTTCAAATACATCGATAGAGGAACATGATATCATTGCGAAGAAATACAATAAAAGCTTTTTATACAATCTTGTGAATTTGGACAATGAAAATGATTATGAAGAAAAAATTAATGATTCAATGAATGCAGACGGTAATGATTATAGTAATGTTAAGATTTTTAATTTTAGATTATCGGATCACGGAGGTGAAAATGTAATTAGAACCAATTATGTTGATCAAAATGGTAGATTATTAGAAGTGCAAGAAGACAAAAGTAATAAAACTTCTTCTGCAAGAATGTCGCCGATTGTGAATGCAATTATGAATACTATACGAAGGAGTGAACAAAATCCTATTGTTATTAAACTAAAACTACAACAATGTTCAGGTGCCACACGCGGGCAAGATAATTGGGATATTATTGAAAAACTCACAACGGAAATAAGGAAAGAATGTCAAGATAGTGGTAAAGAAATTTCTCTATATATAGAGAAAGGGAAACCAAATCAAAAAATGTTTACTTACAGAAGAAATTATGCAGATAAAACAGAAGGAATAGGCACGTCTTCCACGATGGATAAGGTGTATATTAAATATTCCAATGGAGATAATCCTTATACTTTTGAAACGAAAAATGATTACAATAATGCTTTTGCTGATGAAAAAGCAAAAATAGGTGTAGCAGAACAACGTTTGAATTTGTCTGGGATTAACAATGAAGCCATTATAGAGGAGAAAAAAGCACAAACCTTGATTAGACCTAACCAAAGAGAGAACAGAATAAATGACTACGCAATTGAGAAATTGCCTGAACTTAACAGAGAAAAAATTCAAGACGCAAATAAAGAAATAAAGGCTCAAAGAACAAAATATAAAGAAGAAAAAGAAGTAGATATGTCTGAATTTCGCATATCAACTATGGACAAAATAATAATTGGATGCCTTTGTGTTGTTTTTCCTCTTGCTATTCTTTATTATGAAAATTTAAAGAAAAATTTTATTATGGAAACGAAAAAAAAACACCTGCAACAAAGTGCCGGTTTAAGAAATTTGAATGACACAAATCAACCAAAACGAGTAGAAACTATCTGAAAAAGTTAGTTTTTTAATTTTGATTTTTAAAAAATCAATCACGTTATCTTGTAAATTATTACTAATAATGCAGAGATATAAAGCAATAATTGAATACGATGGAACAAATTATTTTGGGATGCAAAAACAAAAAACCAAAAGCAATACTATTCAAGAAGTAGTTGAAAATGCAATATCAAAATTCGCGAACAGAAAAACACAAATTTGTTTCAGTGGCAGGACTGATGCCGGCGTTCATGCACTTGGACAGGTTATTCATTTTGATTTACAAGAAGATAGAAGTGAATACAAAGTTTTGCACGGAATAAATTTTTATCTCACCGGCGAAGATGTTGTCGTGAAGCAAGTGTTTAAAGTCGATAACGATTTTCACGCTCGTTTTTCAGCTAAGTGTAGAAAGTATTTATATCGTGTTTTACTATCTAAATTTCCATCTCCTTTATTAAAAAATCGTGTATTTGTTTATAAATACGACATTGATTTAAATAAAATGAATAATTGTTTACCATTATTTGTTGGTAAAAAAATGGATTTTTCAGCTTTTTGTAGCTCAGAAAGTTTAGCAAAAACTAATCCTGTTAGAACAATAAACTTCATAAAAATAGAAAAAGTCGGTGAAGAAATACATTTTTTATTTGAAGCTAAGTCTTTTTTACACAATATGATTAGAATAATGGTAGGGGTTCTGCTCAATGTTGGAAGAGGAAAGATTTCACTTGAAGACGTAGAACTAATACTAAAAAACAAAAGAAGACCAGACAATTGCGATACATCACCAGCTTGCGGATTATATTTTTTGGAAACAGAATATTAAGTCTTATAAATCGTCATAGTTGTTTATTATTGCGAGATTTAGCTTGCCTTGAATTTGTGGTGCTTCTATGCAAAACTTTTCATTTTGATAAAAAATTTTGCCAATTAAAACTCTGTTTTTTATTAGTCCACCATTGGAAGAAGTAAAAACAAAATCACCATTTTTTGGTTTTAAATCATTTATCGGAATGAAAAATAGTTCGCATTCTTTGTTAAAAGATCTTTGTGTAAAACCTTCAACACCATTGCTCGTTGTAACAGGAAGATATGCTAAATTATCGTTGATAAGCTGAATTTTAATGATTTCATTTTTGACTTTAATTACTCTACCAATGAAAAATCCCTCTTCGTTTATAACTACGTCGTTTTTAAAAATTTTCACATTTTCATTTGCTGTTGCAATAATGTAATTGCCGTTAAAGTTATGATTTATGTATTCGATTTGTAAAGTAGTTTTAATTTTATTTAAATTCGAATTTTTGCGTGAATTTTCGTATATATGTTTGAAAGTATCGTATTGTTTAAGTTGTGCTTCAAGTAAAATAACTTTTTGTGATAAATTGGCAATCCTTTTTTCAAAGTTCGATATTTCTACAATTTTTTTTTTTTGCAAAGATGAGAAGGAAAAATCGTTTCGCCATACAATGACCTGAAAAAGTATTAAAATTAAAAAAAGTAACGATGATGCAAAATATATTTTGTTGTGTTTTACGAAACTCAAAAAAAAAACAGATGCGTTTTGTAAAAAAAAAATAATTTGCAATAATCAGTTGCTATGAAGATTAAAAAAGAAATTATTATTTACACCTTAGTTTCGGTTATTAGTTTGTTTTTCGGTATTATTTTAGCCACAGCTTTTGTCAAACAAGATTGTAAAAGTATCATCGATAATAATATTATAAAGGCAGATAAAAAGAGTTTAGAATTACAAAATTTTAATTTAAAAAATCAAATAAAGGATCTCAAAAAACAGATTTTAGATTTAAAAGAAGCGAATGAAAAACTAAGTGTTAAAGACAACACGAAGAAGTATAATGAAGAGAATTCTGAAACACTTTTTGTAAACGTTAACATAACAAACACCGAGAGTAAAATTGATGTGAAAGAAAAGCTAAATTCGATAAAAAAGGAAGCAAAACTAAATAATAAAAAGAGAAAAGAAAAAAAACAACACATCCAAAGAGGAAAAGAAGAAGTTGAACGAAAAGTGGATACTAAAAAAACAACAGTTAACGACGAAGCATTAAACAACAATGGAGAACAGGACACAAATAATGATTTCAAGACAATAAAAACAATAGAGCCAATTGTCCAAAAAGTAGAACAACCGCAACGTGTGAGTTATGTGAAAGATGTTAAGACTAAAGCAGAGAAGAAGAAAGATGAAAGTCGAAAATATGAAAAAAACAATGATAATTATCAGGATGAGAAAATTGTTTATAACACAATAATCATTGAAGACGAAGACTAGCAGGACTAAAAAAAACAGGTTATATTGTTTTATTGACAATTAGATTATAGAACAACCTATTGTATGGCTTTGACTTGTTATGTGCGGTATTGCAGGCGTGTTTAAAAAGGAAAGAAATGCTGTATCTGATGTTGTTAGTATTTTAAAAAAGCTTGAGTATCGTGGCTACGATAGTGCAGGCGTAGGAATATTGGATGATAAAAAAAATATCATTATCAAGAAAGCGGTTGGTGAAATAAAAAATCTTGAAAGTGAAATATCTAAAACTAAAAATTTTGAAAGCAAAATTGCCATTGGACATACGAGATGGGCTACGCACGGGAAGGTTTGCGTTGAGAATTCTCATCCACATTATACCGATAAAGTAGCAGTGGTTCATAATGGCATAATAGAAAATTATAGAGAGATTAAAAAAAATCTCGCAGAAGCAGGTTACACTTTTAAAACAGAAACAGACACGGAAGTCATAGCTGTTCTACTGACTTACAATATCAATTCTGGATTGGGATACAAAGAAGCTTTTAAGGAGACTTTAACAAAACTTTCCGGTAGTTTTGCAATTATTGCTTTCTGCAAAGATACCGAATGTCTTATGTTTGCGAAACAAAATTCACCAATGGTTATTGGAAAAAATGACGATAACGATATTTACATTTCTTCCGATGTTAATGCTATAAGTGGACTAACAAAGGAATATTATAGTTTAAATGACGGAGATATTGGCTTCATTGAGAGTAATGAGATTTTGGTTTTAAATAAAGTTTTTGAAAAAATTCACATTGAGTGGTCTCCAATTCCAGACGACTGCCTGGAAAATGATATTTGTGGTTTTGAGACCTTTATGCTAAAAGAGATAACGGAGCAACCAAGCGTAATAGGTGGTATTATCAACCATTATTTTGATATCAAGAATAAAGTTCATTTCAATTTTCCTGATTTTGGTTTCTCGCTTCATACTTTAAGAGAATTAAACATTGTTGCTTGTGGTTCTTCATTATACGCTGGTTTGACTGCAAGTTTTTATTTTGAAAAATACGCTGGCGTTAATGTAAATTTACACGTTGCTTCAGAGTTTTGCACGGGAAATTTTAATTTTAAGAAAAACGGAGTGTTTTTGTTTATATCACAATCCGGCGAAACTGCCGATACTATATCTGCTCTTAAAATAGCAAGGCAAAACAACCAGCATATTATTGGACTTGTAAATGTAAAAAACAGCACAATAGACCAAATGTCGGATGCTACTCTTTATTGCAAAGCTGGACGCGAAATAGGTGTTGCAAGCACAAAGGCGTTTACGGCACAATTGGTGGTTTTAATAATGTTTGCATTAAGAATAGGACTTAAGAAGCATATAATTCGTAGAGCCGATGGTAGAGATATAGCCAGAAGTTTGTTGACAATGAGCGAGTACATTTCCAAAATCGTCAGTTTAAAAGAAGAGGCGGAGAGAATTGCAGAAAAAATATATAGTGCAAAGAATATTATAATAATAGGACGTGGCGTTTCTTACGGAGTCGCAACAGAAGGAGCCTTAAAGATTAAAGAGTTGTCTTATATACCGACACTTTCAATTCCTGCTGGCGAATTGAAGCACGGATCAATTTCTTTAATAGATGAAAATACACCAGTAATTGTTGTTGGGATACCAGATGAAACATTTGCAAAAATTAACGCGAATATTGAAGAAGTCTTAACAAGGGGAGGGCAGGTTTATTTAATAACCAATAAATTTGGATTGGAAAGGTTTAAGGATCGTATTAGTGGTTATTTTGAAATGCCAGATTGTCAAAATTTTATATCACCAATACTTTATGTCGTTGTTATGCAGTTTATTGCGTATTTTATTGCAAAAAAATTAAACAGGAATATTGATAGACCAAGGAATTTAGCAAAATCAGTTACTGTTGAATAATCTAAAAATAATCTTGGATTTACATTTTTTACATTTAGGTTTTATTGCAAGATTTTTTCTCATTAGATATCGGTTTGAGGCTCTACGTTGTGTTGTTTTTCGAATACCTCGTAGACCATTTCATTGCCCAATATATTGGGAACATAAGATCGCGTGAAAGCAAAAGGTATTTTTTCTATCCACATAGCGACTTCTTCATTTGTTTGCATTTCTCTCGGGTCACCATTTTTTTCAATCCATTTTATAACATTCCCTATACCTGCGTTGTATGATGCCAGAGCTAATACTTTATTGTTATCAAACTTTTCAAGCAACTTTGACAAATATTCCGATCCTATCTTTACGTTATATTCCTCATCCTTTTGCAATTTTTGCTTATCAAATTTTAATCCCATTTGTTTCGCTACTCTTTTCCCAGTTGAAGGCATAATTTGCATAAGGCCTCTTTCGCCACTGGTACCTATAAAATTTTTATTAAAATTTGTTTCTTTTTTTATTAAAGCGTTAATAAGCCCGTCATCCGATGCTGTTGACTTCATAAAGGTTTCCTCATCATAAATAACGTCGTATTTTAAAGCATAAAAAGCCGTTTGCTTTGCTATGTTTGTACCAAAATCGTCATTGATTATTGCAAGGGCATTAAAAGTCTTGTTTTTATTCTTTTGGTTCAAAATATATGAAACAAAATTTTCAGAGAAAAACTTCTTTTTTTTATCTTCATCTTTTATGTTTTTGATTTTATCATATTGTTCTATGTAATGAAAAATAAAAGGGACATCATTGCAAAGTGAAGTCTTATTTTTTTTGAAGTTAGATAAATAGTTTCCAACATTTATTTCAGGTTTCTCGTCCAATTCTTCCATTGCAAGTTGTCCATACATTGAAAACGGATGTTGTTTAGCTTTTTTGAAAGCTTCAATGCTTTCTTCAATTTCGTCTTTCTTTCTGTAAGAAAGCCCAAGCCAATAGTTAGCTTTCGCTAAGTATTCACCAGTTTTTGCTTTTTTAGCACATTTGGAAAAATGTAAAATTGCATTGTAAAAATCTTCACGTAAATAAGCAACAAAACCTGCTAAAAACTGCTGACTATAAAAATCATTTTTGCCTCGCAAACGACCGCTATTCGCTATCACGTCATATGCATTCTCATAGTCTTCTTCCGCAATCAGTTCTCTTGTAGTCAATAGTCTGTATTTCAGCCATTTTTCAGGCTTAAAAATAGGATTTTCTCTAATTTTTAATATTTTTTTTATTAAATGATGTTTATTTTTGTCCTTTTGTAAAAAACCAATACAAATAAGGTCAGTATATTCATCTTGGCCAATTAAGCTAGCACATTTTTTAATGCATTTTTCTAAGTTGTAATAATTGCTTTTCTTTTTCTTTAAACTGCATAAATTATTTATTTCAATATTATTTTCTACTAAATTATCTATTCGTTCTTTTGTTTTTTCTTTTTTTGATTTATTTTTTATATTTTTAATCTGCTCAATTTCTCCGTCCCACATTTTATGCCTAACCTGTTGTTCAATATATTCCTCTTTTACAGAGTCTTTGTATTTATCAAACAGAAGCTTGAAGTCTTCTTTGCTTAAATTTAGGTTATAAAAAACATCCTGCAGAAGTTTTTCTGTTATTTTTTTGTTTTTATCATAAATATTTTCCTGTTTTAAAACATTTAGCTTAAATTCTTTACTTGAAGAATATTGTTTTATCATATCTCTAAATTCATCATCAGAAATATCTTTGTTTATAGCGTATGATATCGCATTCAGTTTAAAAGAAGGAATATTTTTTATGTTATTGATGCCTATTATATCTATTAATTGGAAAGGCATTGGTTGTTTATCTCTGAAAAATATGTAAATATACAAAGCTTTTTTAAGACTTTCGTCTTCAATATTTTCAAATTCAAGAGGAATGAATTTTGTATTGCTATCATCAAGAATTTTGTCAATTTCGCCGAAACCACAAATTTGAAAAAAACTTTTTTCTTTGCCAACATCAGAAGCAAGTGATAAAATGCTATTACGTATAACAAAGAAGCATATAATTATTGTCATTATTAGCGATTTCAGCATACTTGTAGCTTTATTTTTTTTTGAAAAAGTTAACAATTTTTGAGATAAGGTTGACGATAGAAGACTTACTTTTTTGCATTCTGGTTAAGAGCATTTTTCTCTTAGAGATAATGGATTGCAGTATTGCGTAATTTCTTGCCCAAATATGATACAATTCACCAGGCGTTCCTATTATTCGCGATTTTGGTGGAAAACTTTTTGTGACTTTCGCATCACCATAAACAATACACTTATCGCCTATTTCTATGTGTCCTATTGCACCAGATTTTCCACCAAATACACAATATTTCCCTATAACAGCTCCGCCTGCTATTCCGCTTTGTCCGGCCATCATAGTTCCACAACCTATTTTGACATTATGGGCAATTTGTACTAAGTTATCTATTTTTACATTATCTTCTATTATTGTTTCTTCAAAAACACTTCTGTCTATGCAAGTAGAAGAACCTATTTCAACATGGTTCCCAATGCTTACGTAGCCGAAATGGTTTATTTTTTCATTTTGCCCATTTCTTGCATCAAAAGAATAGCCAAAACCATCTTGTCCTATTGAAGAATTTGGATGAATACAACAATTATTGCCAATCTTTGTATATTGTATTACACAATTTTCCATCAATAAACAATTGTTGCCTATTTTACAATTATTTCCAATTTTAACACCAGACTTAATTATCGTATTATCACCAATTTCTACGCCATTTCCAACAACAACGAAGTCTTCTATTACAACATTTTTTCCAATTTTAACACCATTTTTTCCAATTGAAGCATATTGTGAAATTTTTGCTGTTTCCTTAATATTGTTTTTTTCAAGTGAGTGTTTTTCAATGAAAAGTTTTTTACAAAGACGAGTAAAAGTAATGTATGGTTCCGTTGATATTATAGCTTTGCAATCGGGATTTAAAATATTGGCATATTGTCTTTTCAAAATAACATAGGAAGCCTTAGTATTTTTCAATGCATTCTTATACTTCTCTCCGCTTACCAAAGAAACAACGAAAAAAGATAAATCGCCACCATTAGCCTTTTCCAGACTTGAAACAGATTTTATAACAAAATTATCAGGTAGACAAGACAAATCAATTTTATCATCAGCTTCTAAAAAATCAACTTTCGATAATCCTTCTTGCCTAATTTTAAAAAAATCATTCATATATACAATGTAAAACTAAGACTTCTTTTTAACACCTTTTGCTTCCGTTTTTTGCTTTTTTGTTTTTGTTATTTTATTATTGTGTTTTTTTTGATGAGAAACTTTTTTAAAAACATCCTCAATAGAAGTATTAAATACAGATATCATTGACGATATTTTTTTCTCGCCAAGCCAATCAGGAATTTCGTCGCCGATGCAGAATGACAGATTGTCGCTACCAAGTGTATGAATAATTTTCTGTATCTTTGAAAACATTTTAGATTTATTAGGCAACCTTATCGTTTTAGGATTAAAAAGATCAAAACAAATAGGTATCTTGGATCGGTAAAATATAAATTCACGTAAAAGATCGTTTTGCCAATCACATGATTTTAAAATTAAAAGATCAGCATTTACATTTTCACACAAATGAACAATATCCGTATCAGGCGAATATTGCGTATAGAAAACCTTACTTTTAAAATTTTTAATCTTATCAAGAAAAGCATTATTATTTGATATAGAAAAATGTTTCTGATTTGAAGAAAAATTCATAAATAAAGATAAATCATTTATTTGAATGATGTCTATCTTACTTTTAAAACTATCTAATAAAACCAAAAAGGTATTTTCAAGTGTTTTGGCAATTCTATCGTAATCATAAAAAGGACTGACGAATGAAAAATTTATGTAATGGTTTGGAGTGCAAAAGGATAATTTTTTTAATTTTGAAGTTTGACCAAACTCTTTTAAAAAATCGCCGGCAATATCCCTGTTTTTCTTAATAGAAGCTTCACCGAAAATGATACTCGGGGTATAATACAAAAGACCGCTTCTTGGGATAAAGTTTTTTTTCAAAGTGTAGGTATTTTCAAGAACATCGCTCACAGGCGATATATCGTAGCAATTTTTCAAACAAGATGAAGAATAGCACGACAAAGAAGAATTGTTTTGAATGTCTGTTTTATTACAATTATTGTCAATATTTCCAACAAGAGTTGTGAATATTTGCTTGTTTTCATTGGAAAAATCTTTAAAAACATCATAAAAATTTCTATTAGATCTATCTGTTTTTTTGTAATCTTTTTCAAGATTACCATCTACCCGAACTTTTTGATATAATTTATTTTTTTTGAAAAATTCTTCATTCACTTTCAGTTCTTCCACAATATAAGACCTACCTTTATTTATAGCTGTTTTTAGCAATCTTATTTCTTCTAATTTATCAATTCCAAAAGATACTTTATCAGCAATTGTATCCGGCAAAACTTCATTTTTTGTCGAACTTGGTATCAAAAACATTGGACAAGAATTTGCAATGATTATATTTTCATCGCCAAAAGTATCGCAAAAACTTGATACTATATCCAACGACTTGTTTAAATCGTTTTTCCATATATCACCGCCGTCAATAATGCCTAATGATATTTTCATATCTTTCCTTATCTTTGCTTTTATATTTTCTATATTTTCTCTATTACAGACGATATCCAAATGAATTGAATTTACATCCAAAGTAGATAAAAAACTCACAATATTCGTAAGATCTGAACCATAACTAACTAAATTGAGTTCAAGTTCGCCAGCATATTCCCTAATTTGTTTATAACAATATTTATATTTATCTTTGACATTTTCGTCCTCAACTTTGAATATCATAGGATCTTCAATTTGAACGCTCTTAATGCCTATTCTTTTAACATTCTTGAAAAAATCATTATAAACTGGAAGGATATCTTCTAAAAGATCTATAGCGTTTATATCATTATCAATTGTTCTTCCGAGTAAAAGATAACTCATTGGAGATAATATCGCGATACGAGAATTTATACCAATACTCATTGCCTCTATTGCTTCATTTATTGGTTTATTATCAGAATATGCAAATTCAATCGGGTCATTAAATTCTGGGACATAGTAAAGATAATTCGTATTTAACCAGTTTTTCATAACAAGTGGTTCAACGTCAAACTTATCTTTTTGCTTACCAAGTGCCATAGAAAAATAAATTTCTAATGGAACTTTTCCTCCTTCCCAGTAATATTTTCTTGGTATATTTCCGACAAAGCATATAGTATCAAGCATTCTATCAAACATCGTGAAGTCATTACTAAGTATTATGTCGGTATCATATTTTTTCTGCATTTTCCAGTTTTCTATTCTCATTTTTTTGCATTCTTCAAAAAGTATTTGCTCGTCCAAACTCCCATCTCCAAACAAATAGTTACGAACTAAATCGTAAAGCTTTTTATTATCCAAACTTCTACAAAAACCTATGCAAGCAGACTTAACCATAGCCGGAGCATTCTTATTTAGAAAAAATTATTTGCAATATATTTTGTGATTAGTTTCATAAACAGATTTTTATCTACTCTTTTATTTGTCATTAATGAATTGATGTCTTTTTTTTCTGCAAAATTTTTTAAATCATTATTGGCAATAACTTTTTCTCTTGGCAAATTGAGCTTAAAAGCTAATTTTTCGCGTAAAATAAACAAATCTTTAATTAAAAAATAGTTTTTATCGTTCTTGGATATGTTTTTTTTTATTTTTAGCCAATACTTATTGGGCGAGTAGCTATATTTGTTTTCATTGACCAATTTTTTGCTTTCATTTTGAAAAATTACATATTTAATCGGATCGATAGTTAATTTTGATACCATTTTATTGTAAACGTCAATTAAATACTTTACATCTTGTTTTGCGTAATAAACTTGTTCTTCAGTAAGAGGTCTTTTTAACCAATTAGATTTTTGCAATATCTTTTCCTTAACAATATTTGCGTCACAATAACGTTTGACTAATGCTCCATAACTAATTTCATTTTCTCCTGTTAGAATATGATTGGCTAATTGTGTATCAAAAACATTTTTTATTGCCAAACCACCAAATCTATAATATATGGCTTCAACATCTTGTCTACAAGCGTGTATTATTTTTACGATATTGTCGTTTGATAATATTTCAATCAATTCAACAAGCTTTTCGTTCGGTTGTTTGAACACATCGTAAATTTTTGGCTCTTCATTTGGTTTACATAGCTGAACTATTGATAAAATCGGCCTATAAGTATGCCGACGTTCAAATTCTGTGTCAATAGCGACAACATTTTGCATTAAACAAGCACGTAAAAGAATTAGCTACGTTATAATTTGCAAATTATAAAGTGAATTTTAAAAAGTTGAGCCATTTGGTGAATTTAAAAAAATATGCCACAGTGCTAATTTTGTCTTCACTTATTAGTGCTATAGAAGCAGATTCTTTACCGATAAGAAGAAACCAAGTAGCAATAGATTTTGAGCTCTTTGGTGATAAAACAACTGAAGGCGGGCGAAGTGTTTTGAATACAAAATACGTGGATAACAAGACAGGAATGGAACTTTCCCGATGTTATGCAAAATTTTTGCCATCTTTTTTTAAAAAAATTACCAGCTTTTCCAATGCTTGTTCGGCGATTTTAACTGCCGCTGAGGTAAAGACTACGAACATAAATATGTCTAATGCCGATTGGAGCAAATACAGTTGTGCCAGAACCAGCGATTACGCAGGAGCTTGCTGGGTCAGATCTCTTGGTTTAAAAGAGAACTCTTATATGATTGAAGCCTGTTTTCAAAATGCAATTGGCGAACCACAATGTGTTGAATTAAAGAATGGTGAATCAAAGGGTTTTTGGAGAACGGAGGTAAGAGATTTGGGTGTTTTGGATACGGGATATCAAGGTGGATATAGCGGAGACACAAGCGATTGCCCAGATACAACGACAAACATAAATGCACTTGGATACGCTTTCATTTATGAAGCAACACAAAAAAACGATGACGGTGCAGGTTTGAAATATAAAAACAAAGATGATTTTTACAACAATTATTGCAAACCATTGGCGGAAAAATATAAATCAAGCACATGTAGCTCACCAGTAAATTGTCCTTGCGATGATGATTGCAAAAAAAACAACTTTCTGCCTCCAAAAGATTCATATACTTGGAAAACTGCAAAACAAAAAACAAAAGAATGTTATATGTGCTGGCAGAATTATCGTGGAATTTCATTTTATTGTCCAAAAGTTTATAAATGTTTAATGGAAGTAGAAGATAAAAGTGAAGTCTATGATCTTGCAATGGATAGAGAAAAACGAAAATATTTGAGCCAAATTTACGGGAGAGGGAACTATACTTGTGCTTATTATAGGGGTAATTTATGCGGGTGTGCTAAAACAAAATTGTCCGGAGGACCAAGACATTTTTTAAGAATAGCAAGACAGGATAATGTAGCTGATAAAGAAGCAAACGCTAGTAAATTGGCAGAATTTCCTCAACATAATTTATTTAGCACAAGTGTTTATGTTAGACAATTTTATAATAAAGCAGATAATGATACACAATCACGTTGCCCTTATCCACATAGAGCCGAATTTGGATATGAAAAACGTGGAACTTTCTTTTTTCCAAAATTAACAATTGTGGCGGGCAAAAATGAACGTAGAATAGGGTATAAATATGACTACATCAAAGCAGATCCGGATTTTTATTATAACAAGCCAATTGGCATAAGAGAAGAATACAAAGACAATGTTTCTAAGTATAATTTTCCTACCGCAAGAAGAATAATATTCAGTTATTTTTATCCAGTTGTTTTCACGATAGGCTCGACTTATTTGATGGTGGACGAAGAAAAAGGTGGGTGCGTAGAAAAACCATCGCAGGATATTGCTTATGTAATGTTAAGATTAGAGTATAATCTTTCAACCAATTCAACTGCGTTGGTAGCATATAGGGTTTCTCCGATAAAAACATTGCCAGCTTCTATGAATTCAAGTGATCCGAAGATGCTTTTTTCCGATGGATCTATTGCTAAATTTGTCGCAACTGACCAAGAATTTATAAATCAAGTCAAGAATGTTTTTACGTATGATTACGACCCAAGTCAACATTTTGTTAACGAGAAAAAAAAAATGGATATAAAAAGTAATTACAAGTTGTTATTTGAGAATATCGGGAAAGTCGAGAGGCCACCTTTAAAATACACTTACCAGAGCAATGATAGCCAATTTATAGTATCGCCAATTGTTCTCGAGCAGGATATGACTGCAAATGATAATGATGATAAGTTTGCAACTAAATTAAAAATTTCGGTGATTCCTTATAATCTGAAAGCTGTAAGTGAAAATGAATTTGAAAACGATTTAAAGCTTCCGGCAATAACTTCACGATTATCTGTATCTTCTTTAAGTGAAGATGCATATACTTTATCTGGGAATTTATTGGATTCAGGAGATGTCAGCGAAAGTGCTTCAACCATTTTATATATGAAGAAATTTTCAGTAGGTTATCCAAATTCTTGCGTTACATTAAAAGGTATAAGTGGTTCACCTGGAACGGATCTTTTACTTGATCCGCCAGATGATTACTCTAAATGTTCACAATATACAAATGCCAAAGATAGATTGCATTGTCTGTCTGCTTACTTATTAGTGGAAGATTGCAATGCTTATGTTAGCTGTTTACCAAATTCTCCAAGTATAGAAGCTTGCAAACGTGAAAACAGAGGGCCAAAAATCAAAATTACAGGAACAAACTATCAATTGGATAGTTATAAAATTAACACAGATTTTCGTCAATATACACAAGTATGCGTTATAGAAGGTTTTGATTTCGCGGATAGGTTGAGCGATCTATCAAATACAAAACTTTTTGGCAAATTCGGAAATCCCGTTTATGATTATACTATTCGTTATAACAGAGAGTATGGCAGTGCTTTTACTTCTCCAACAAGGCCACTTGGTCTTAAAGGAAAAGAAGAAAAACCAAATAGTAGCAACGACTATCAAGATGACCCAAGATATATGGCAACAATGGATATAAACTACTTTAGTTCTTCAAAAGAAGATCGTTTTGAAAATATGATGTCTCGTTTAAAAGGTATGTTTATTATAGATGGCGACAATTTGCCAACTGAGCAAAGTTTATTACAACATTATGCAAATGATTGTCTTTATAATAAAGATATTTGTAAGAAAAGATTTTCCGTTGAACATCGCTTAATCAGTGAAACGCAAGGAAGTCTTTGTATCGAAGCAACGGCTTTAAACGGTGGTACTTGGGATTTAAAAGAAAGAGAATTGCCTTACGACGTTTATATACCATATAGGTGCCAATATGTCTATTTTCACGGGAAAGGTGCAGGTGGTGCAGGTTTTACAAGTGAAAGCCATACGGCTTGCATTTCTCAATTTCATGTAACTCTCTTATCTTGGCAACTAGGAACATACGGTATATTGTTTCCTATACCAATGCCAACTTTTACATCTCTCGCATACAGAAGACTACCTAAATATGATGCAACTGGTTCAGAAGGAGGCGATGTTAATGTCGTGATAGACATAGGCAAAATCAAGATTTTTGATGGCTATTTTCAGGTTTCAATTGGTGCAAGAACAAAAAAGGTTAGAGCCGAGATCCCAACGCATGACAGTCCTCATGACTGTTTCGTTGGAACAGGAGAAAATGGTGGCGTTGTAGAAAGCGCTTCCATAAACAGTTCATGGATTGCGATAGGAGGCTCACATCGTTTTTGGTATAAAAATGGTAAAGAATTTATAGGGAAAAGGGGTGGCTATCTTTTTTGGGATAAAGATAGTAGAAAATTTATATGGAAAACAGACGATAGAATCTATGCAGATAACAAAAAAGGCTCAACTTATATTGCTTTTGACACGCATGGTATCTCAGCTGTTAAGGGTACCGCAAGAAAAGAAGCGAAAGAGAAACGTTTGGAAACTACAAAAAATGAGTTCAACGAATTAAATAATAATGCCTTACCGTCGGCGATGAAATATTACTACTATTATACCACATTAAAAAGATATTTCGCGTCCTTAATGCGTAGAGCAAACGAACTTTATTACACACAGCTAATATTGCATAAGGCTATTGAGATATGTATAGACAAAGTAAAAGCTACCTATAGCACAGCATATACGAATGCAACAACAGAATATAACAATGCTAAAAAAGCCTATGATGATTGTAAGAAGACAAACTGTAGTGATTTAACTGACAAAGAGGCGAAAATGAATGATAAAAAAAAAGTATACGACGACTATAAAGCGATGTTTGATGACGAAAAGTTTCCTTATAATTCTGTTTTGGGATGTGATTTTTCGAAAGATAACACAGATTATGGTAGCTTTATTCAGACGCATCTTGCAAAAATGAACAATGAAAGAAATTTAGAAGAAGCAGATCTCAATTCAACAGACAGTCATTTTTCTAAAGATACTTTAACAAATGCTGTTGGTAGTTCTGGTTTTGAAGCAGATTTGGAAGATTTAAATAATAAAATCGCAGAGGAACCGACTAATATTTTGAGAAACGAATATTTACAAAGAGTATATGAACTAATAAATTCCTATATTCCATATTTACGTTGTTTACTTAGAGATACGAAATCCGCTCTTAGCAAATCTGTTGAAAATGATAGTTGTAATTTAGTTGATCGTGGTATCAAAATAAAAAACGGATTGAAAAAATCCAACATAACATTGTCAAGTAACACTCCAAATAGTGTAAAACAAATTTTGAATAATATTGAAACGATATATGAAGAAGTTCAAACAGATGTTAAAACATTTACAACGTCAGTTTTAGCCGAAATAAATCAAAATAACATAACAGAACAATACAATCAAGCAAAAACTGAATACGATACTGCTAAAACAGATTACGAAAATTGTGCCAATAATACAGAATGTACAGATCTTAACGAAAAAAGTAAGAACAAGGATGAAAAAGAAATTAGTTTTCAGACTTCAAAAATGATTTATGATTTCATCACTTACAATAAAGAAATTGATCATATCATAGCACTCTATAATGACAGTGTAGAACACGGCAAGGAGATAAGCCAAACGACAAATGACTATAAAACAACTACAACGATTAGTAAAATTGAAACAAAAACAATTACTGAAACAAAGAACAATAATCCGGAGGTTCCAGAAATATATCGACAAGTAGAATATATTGAATCGTCCGGCACGCAATACATTGACACCGGTTTATCACTCAATAATTATGATGATAAAGGAAAATCAATTATAATCACACAAACCGTGCAATATTCAACCATAAGTGGCGACTATCAGTTAGATGGGGCTTACGATGATGATGGAACTTTACAATTCGGAGTTTACAATGGAAAATGGTCTTATAATGTAAGAGGAACCGGACTAAAAGATGGTACTACCGCTACCACAAATAAAGTATCTATCATAATAGATACGGGTTCTATGAAATATACCGTCAATGGAACGGAAAATAGTCTTGGTAACTCTGTTAACGATAAGTATCCTTCAAAAACACTTTTTTTATTTGCAAAAAATGATGTCTCTTCTTACCAAGATGGCATTTCTTTTAAAGCCAAAAAAAAATTGTATTCATACAGCATTTCTGTTGGCGGAACATTATTGAGGAATTTTGTTCCTGTTTATAGGGTAAGTGATAATGTAATTGGATTGTATGATACTATTGGAAAAACATTTTATACAAACAAAGGTACTGGAAATTTCACAAAAGGTAAAGACGATGTAACGACGACAACAAGAACCGAAGAAGAATTGAAAACAGAAACAGTTGATGTATTTGACGGAAAAACTTATAAAAAAGAACATCTTGCAAACTTTTATCCTTTAAGTAAAGCTTTAAGTTCTGTTTTTGATAAAACGCCAAGTTGCAGTTGCAGTGAAGGCACTTCAAATTGCAATTGCGAAATGTCTGCTGGGACAACAAATCAATTATATGAAAATGAGCATAAAAATTGCACTTATTTAACAAATGCAAATTCTATTTCTCAGGATTTATTAAAATTATGTGGCGAGAACAATATAACAAAAGATAGTAATAATAATATCACATCTTCAAAAACAAGCCCGATAACCGATATGGTCGTTTATTTAGGCGATTATATAAACACGTCAATTCAAAAAATGAAACGTTTATCGACATCTATAAGTGATTTACAAACCCAGATAGATGCAATAAACAACAAAAATACCGGCGAAGGAACAGCACTCTCTTATTATCAAGTTGTTGCAGAAGCTATGCCGGGTATTTCACCTATAGATTGCAGAATAACGAATGACGGAATACTAAAATCTGAATGCCCATATATAGATAACAACAAGGTAAGAAGTGGAATTTTTGTAACAGCAAGAAACAAAGATGCTTTTCCTCTTTTTGGGGAAGGCCCTAGGTCTAGATGCGGAAGAGATTGTTCGAGAACTGGGTTGTATTGCATAGCAAGTAATATTCCAACATTATCGTGTCTTGGACTAAGACATATAAAAGATGCTCTATCGACTAACAACGGTGGAGAATTTGAGTATGTAAAAGATTATCTATACGAAGGAGAAATTAGTAAAGAATTATTACCAAATGCAAAATATGGTACAGGATCTGAAACGAGCACAGATACTGATAATACAATGGACGTTACGCACGATTATGATTGGGATGAAGTTGGTTTTAGAAATAAAGCTCCAAGTGATAAACAGAACAGCAATGCAGATTATGTAAATGGTAAAATTCATTTAAAAAATGATCAAGTAGGAGCCGGCGGTGCTTTTATACATAGAAAGGGAACCGGTGCGGGTGGCCCTGGAGATGTTGAGCTTAGCGTGGGAAAGGTTCCAATCTATCAGTACGATGGTAATTTTGGAAAATACCCAAAAATGAACAATGATGGTAAAAAAATAATTTTTTCATCAAAAAACAAAAATGCCAATGAAATAGCGATGGCCAAACGTGATGCAATGTGTGCCATTAGATGTCCACCTATATATGTTTTAAAAAAAAATTTTGGTATATTTTTTCCAACAATAAATAGGAAAGAAGATGTGGATATGATATGCGAATATATTGGTACTCCAGAAAGCGATATGGAGGCAATAATAAACAAAAAACATGGACCCTATAAGTGCTATATTGTATCGGATAAATCAATTGACGGCGTCGGAAATTTAAAAGGTAAAATTTTTGTTAGGGATGGATATTGTCCTATTGCAAATTGTGTAAATGGAATCTGGGGTTTTACAACAAACACTACAGGTGGAACGGTAGAACAAATTCAGTTCGATAGAAAAGCAATGATGTGCAAACCCATGTCTATTTATAATGGCATTTCTAAGTCGTCATTTTATTATTCTATGATGTTTGACAAAAACACATATACCGCAATGAGTTTTAAAAACAGCTCGGTTCTTTCGATACTACTTGATACGGGAAAAAGCCATGTTATTGCAGAATGTGCACAGCGAGGCAGTAGTGATTATATTATAGATAAATATAACCAATTGTCCGGCAATAATTTGGCGTTAGAATGCAGTAACGGCTTTTGGCAAGACCCTTCACTTGTAGACACGAAGACTGTCGAACTTTATGAACTAAAACATAAATTTAATGCAAGAGTTTTTCCAGACGATGGACAAGATAGTGAAACAAAACAAATCACAGACGAAGACGATAAAGCTCGCGACAACGCTTACAACGTTGCTAATACGCATATGTACGATACGGAATATTTAATTAAAAATTACTCTTATCAAATAGGCGACGCCAACGGCGAAGAGTATAAAACAACTGGGATAGCAAAACTGAAAGAAACTGGCAGGCAAGTTTTCTCCGTTTATTGTCCTCCAATAATTGAAGGCTACAATTTTGACACAGATTATTCAGGAAATGCAATTTGGGAAGAAGCAAAAGAATATCAAGAAGTTTCCGCAAAAGGTTGCAGAGCAAATAGATTTGTCAACAACACTTTGCCAACAAGAACTTGTATGAGGAATGGTATGTGGGGACCAGTTTTTAATCCTTGCTTGAAGGGTTGCGATGATGAGGAATATGACGGCATAAAATGGACATTAAGTTCATTGGGAGAGAATTGGAGTCCAACACCAGGGCAACAAAGTGTTAAGGTAACCGGTGCTTGTGCTGGAAAATATTTGAATAGTATGAATTTTCTTGAAAACTCTTCCGGCAACTCTGCAACCAGAACTTGTAATTTATTGCTTGGAACTTGGAATTACGATGTACAAAAAACCGGTTGCAACGATGGCCTCGTTTGTACATCCGATAATTTAAATGGGAAAACTAACATATACACTCCATTTATAAGAGTGGCTGTTTTAGATGAAGATGGTGGTTTTGCAAAATTGAAAGAAAATATAGAAAATGGTGTAGTTAAAATGAGCGATTATACGAAATACGATGAAAGCTTATACTTAGTATTCAATGGTGAAAAAAAACATAGCAATACCTTTAATATTGATTATTATGCAACTAACAATTCCTATGTTTCTGTTAATATAATCCAAGATGGAAGTATAGATTTAAAATCTTCTTCGGAATCAAAATATATTACAGACGAAGAAGGGCATCGAATAATACCATATACTTCAAGCGAAGGTTATCTAATAATACAAGTCAAAAATGCCGTTTCGCCATCTGCATTTTCTTACATGTTGGCACAAGGCGATAATACGAGAAATGAATTTTTAAATGTAGCGAACTGGATAAATTTTTTAAATGAAGATAATCAAAATTTTACAGGTCAATGGGCTTGGAAAGGTAATTTATCTCAACCCTTTTATAAAGGAATTCTGGCCAATACACAGAGCGAAACAAAACAAAGATATAAAAATGCTGAATTGTTGGTTATAATTAAAAAAACTGGAAATACCGAAAAAGACGCACGTCATTTAGCATTATTCTCTCCTTATTTCGCAAAGACAATTTATAATAAATCTTTTGATGATACGAATATAAAATTCAGAGTTCCTTCAAGAATACCGGTCGGCGAGGAAGATAATAATGTAGACCCTTACCCAATGATAGTTTATGGTGGTCTACATTCAAGTTCTCGTGTTTACAGATTTGAATGGCAAAAAAATGGAGATCCAGACTGGATGAATACTGTTTATAAAGATGAACACACAATAGGGGAGCACGATTGCAATGGCAAATATTTCGGCTACATAAGACACAATACAATGAAGCACGTTATGTTTACAGAGACACCCCTTGATGAAGACATTTATTTTGCTTCTTTATTTTGTTATGATGGGCGAATTTTTGGTTATCACGTAATCAAGGTTAATTTCCCGCAAAACCAACTTTTAAACGATGTTTATACATCAGATAAATTTTTAGCACAAACAGTGAACGGTGATGATTTCTCGTCAAAAATATATCATTTCATGATAGATTATTTAAATGAAATAAACGCCACTCGCGTCATAAATGCAAATAGTAGCTATTCCATAGAAAAAAATTCTTATATCGCAGGAATGATGATGAAATATTGGCAAGCGAATATAATACCTCCTGAATACACAATCGAACTATTCAGGAAGAACTATAATCCTTCAACAGACACATCAGCAGATACAGCAGAAAACACAAATGTCAAAAATGTTCTACAAAATTATAAAAATGGTGCTAATGGATATTACTATCGTGTCGTTCCAAGAAGATCTGAATGGATCACTGGAACAGTTAGTAATGTCATTAAGAACCTTCATCAAATCACGGAGTTAGATGACAAAGACCCTTATTGCCAGCAAGCTGCTTGTCAAAATAAAAAAACACTATCAGATGAACTAAATAATTTAGTAAATGGAGTTAGTACAAATGGCAAAAAAGTTAATGGTGTACCTGTTCCAAATTGGCAAATGTGTGAAGTATGATTTTCGCTCTAGCTTACAGATTTTTTAAAATCTCTTCCTGATCGCTAAAATATGTTTTTTTTGTGCCAATTATTTGATAATCTTCATGTCCTTTACCTGCAATAATAACGCAAGTATCTTTTTCATCTTTAAAGTTTTCTACTGCAAATCTTATCGCTTCTCTTCTATCAACGATAACAATTGGCTCACTTGAATTTTTGACAGAATATTTTTTATCAATATTTGATATCTCTGCCTTTACAAAATCATCATTTAATATGTTATTGTCGCCATTATGTTTTGTCGTCGCAATTATATCATCAATTATATCTTCAGGTTTTTCCGTTCTCGGATTATCGGTTGTAATTATAACTTTGTCGGCAATACAACGAGCTATTTCGAACATAATAGGGCGTTTTTTTTTATCCCTATCGCCACCACAACCGAAAACAACAATAACGTTTTTATAAATACTCTTGGCACACAGAAGACTTTCTTCAAGTGATTTCGGAGAATGTGCAAAATCAACTATAAAAGTCGCATTCGTTCTTATTTCCGGATTTTTGACAATCTCCATACGTCCGAGTGGGGCGGTTATTTCCTGAACTCTATCACATAGTTCGCTTACTGAAATATCGCAAACTTGATGACAAGATAAAATTGCCAAAATAATATTGTATATTTGAAATTCGCCAATAATATAGGTTTCAAATTCAAAATTTTGACCCAAAAAGTGAAACAAAACTTTTTGAATTACCCCGTTTTGCGAGATTGATTTTATACTTAGATCACACTTGGAATTTTCACCAAAAGACAATATTTTATTGCCATTTGCATTGCATATATCAAACAATTGTTGAAAAAGTTTTTCATCATTTCTATTTAAGATAGCAATTCCACTGGATTTTAAATATTGTGAAAAAAGCAAGCTTTTCGCTAAAAAATAGTTATTCATTGTTCCGTGATAATCCAAATGGTCTTGACTTAAATTTGTAAAACAAGCACAATCAACCTCCAGACCATCAAGACGTCCTTGTTGTAAAGCGTGCGAAGAAGCTTCAAAAACAATGATGTCAGAACCAAGATTTGACAAATTATTTAAATTGATGTACAAATCGCCTATATTAGGTGTTGTAAGTTCTGGTTTTTTTAGGTGATTTATCTCACCTGATTTGTTAAAAAAATAAACCCCAAGAGTTCCAATATAACCACAAGAAAAACCACTTTTTTGCAATAACTGAGATATAAACCAACAGCTTGATGTTTTACCCTTCGTCCCAGTTATTGCTATAAGCTTGCTTTTTATTGGATATCTTTCTTTTAACAAACTTACCAACTTTCGATGAAAATCGCCACCCGACAACTCAACTATTTTGTCTTTAAAAGACGATAAAAGATCGGAACAATTTTCATTTCTATCAAAAAAACCGCTCTCGCAAAAGAATAAAGAAACCTTCTTGAAAATATCACTATTCAAATACCTTTCTGCATCGCGAGAACAAAAAAAAACATCCCCTTCTTCAACTTCAAGAGTACTTACCCTTATATTTTGAAAAGAAGAGGGCATTTTTTAATTATTTCACCATTGCTTTCAAATCACTTGCCTGAACGGCACCACCAATAAATGTGCCATTAACAATAAGAGCAGGGGTTCCTTGTAGTTGGAGTTCTCTTGCACTGGTGTAATTTGCTTCAAGTATCTTCTTAACCTCGCTATCCTGCTTTGCTTTTTCATAATAGTTAGCAGGCAGACCAATTGAGGCTAAAACTTTCTTCAAAGAAGCCTGATCTATATTCCCTTTGTGTGTCAATTCATAATATTGAGCAAACTTATTAGGATTTTTAATGTTTATGTAAATTCCTAAAGAAGCCGCACTCAATGAATTTTCAGACAAAATTGGAAGATCGGCCAATATAACCTTAACATCTTTGTTTTCACTCACCAATTTTTGCATATCAACGGCTTGTCTTTTGCAATGTCCGCAAGCATAATCAAAAAATTCAACGATAACTTTTGAACCATTTTTGTTTCCAATAAATGGACGTTTCTCGTCAGCAGACAATTGCTTCACAATTTCAGGAGCCTTCTTTGTTGCAGCCTCTCTTTGCTTTTTTCTTTCATTCATTTCCATTTTTTGTAACGCTTCAATAATAAACTTTGGATCATCTTCTATAACTTTTTTCACACTTTTTGCATTATTTGTTTTATTAACTATCAAAGAAACTATTGTAGAAACAACAACCATAGCGACCAAATTACATAAAATACAACATTTTTTACACCCACAACTTTCGCCATCCTTATTTTTATCGCCAACTTTACAAAACTTACCTTTGAAAAAACTACAAATCTTCATAAGAAAAAAAACAATTTTGAGTTTTTACATTTTAGTAAAATGCAAGAATTTTTTTATTTTTTCTTTTTTATTTTTCAAAAGCATCATTTTTTAAAACACTTTTTAATGCACCAAAAAGCCGTGCAAACATTTATAAAATACACATAAACACAATAACACAAAAAGAACAATTAAAAAAATTTCCCATAATATTTATTATTGGTGATTTTATAGTTAATGGTTCTCGCTTAGTGTCTGTTTTATACAGTGGGAAAAACAAAACGGAAGATGAAGCAAAAATAAATAAAAAAAATAAATAAAGCTATAAACCTCTTAAAATACTTTGATAATCAAAATTTTTAACATTATGCACAACTTGTGCGAAGTTTTGAACTCCTCCGCCCTTGCCACCGGTTGCGTCAATAATTTTTTGCATAAAGTCCTTACAATTCAGTGGTTTGTCTCCAATTTTGCCGTCTTTTAAGCAAACAATATAACAAAATTGTTCATCGTTATTATCAACGGCTATAAAAACTGGCATATTTTCTTTTATAAGCACACTCCTCGCAACAATTTTTGCCGTTTCTTGGTTGATATCCTTGCCTTGCAGGTAGATAATTCCATTTATAAATTGTGCCGTATCTCGCATTTTGAAAACTTTTTCCATTCGTTCTTGCACGGCAGGAGTAGATTTATACTTCACCATTTCTTCTTTTATCATTTCAAAAGAACTTTTCATATCACGGAAATTTGCCAGCACCTGACAAGCATTTCCACCTGTCAAAGCCGTAATCCTCCGCACTCCCGAGCCAATGCCCTTCTCACTCTCAATCGTAAATGCCTCAATTT
>AUXO010761842.1_pt1 | contig 30601 bp, 26 predicted proteins | sample 768731 | NCBI WGS metagenome assembly AUXO01 (sample SAMN02715735, study PRJNA202380) | gut metagenome | biome: sheep rumen | host: Ovis aries | place: New Zealand: Palmerston North
TGCAATTCAAAGTCACCATTGATACGCTCCAACGTATCGTCAAAAACCGATATAAGATATGCTCTGCGATCCATGTTTTTGTTTGTTTGCGTCGTTCACGGCGCAAAGGTACAAAAAAAATCTGATATACGCAAACTATTACACAAAAAAAGAGGTGATTTCCGAAGAAACCACCTCTTGTGCGCAAGTCTGACAGATTATCGAACTTTTATTGACAATCTGAGAGGCTTTGCAGAGTTTATTCAATGGTACAAAACGTACCGTTTATAATTTCAAAGTTCGAAATCGGCTGCAAAAGTACTGCTTTTTTTTGAATTGGCCAAATTTTTTTGAAAGTTTTTCATTTTTTAAAATCATTTTGCTATGTACAGTTGTGATTTGATAGAGAAAGATCTTTCAAAATTTGTAAAGTCAGAGTATCTCGTTCGCCATTATAAAAAGCATCAAGGACTTGAGCAAAGATGGAATTTGGCTCAATGATATCAAAAAGAGTCATGCATGAACGTACTTTAAGAGCATCTGTATAGCCGAGAATTTGTTCAGCAGATTTTGGTTTGTGGAAAAGTCCCCCTTTAGAGTGCTGGAGTAGTGCTGTAGAGATTTCAACAAGCCTAGACTTTAGAACGAGATTGTTGAGATAAGCTTGGGCTTCATCAAGTGAGCCAATACCATAGTTATCTGACATCGGACTATGGCCTAGTCCCCGTACTTGCGGGAAAATGAACCAAATCCAATGAGATGTTTTACGTCCGTTACTGATTTCTTTGAGAGCTTGGGAATAAAAACTCTCTTGCGCACCAATAAAGCGATGTAGATTGAAAGGATCTGTAGTTGTCATAGGTGTCATATTTATTGTTGAAATATAGCAATATTAATCTTCTCCTGAAATTAAAATGATCTTGCGAACGATAGCTGTCATAGTATCCTGTTTCGTCTTATTATCGAATCCGAGTAGTGCTTGTCGAATGGATATCCAGTGATTGAATACATCAATGAGTGAGTCACGACAAGCAGCCGCTTCGTTGTATTCTCGTATGTAACCCTCAATTTGGTATTCAGTATACCATTCGCGAATCTCTGGAGTTAACTTGCGCTTCTCTAACACGGCATCAACAGCATTCTCAAATTGAAGATTAGAGGTGTCGGTACAAAGAAGTTGGGACAATGGTAAATCGTAGTGATAGAATTTATCAAGACGTTCCACATCACCCAATCGTTGATTAGTAATGTTGCAAGCGAGTGCTGTGCATGCAGGCCCTGCTCCACTTCCACACCACCAACCCAAACACATCATATTGAGAGTAAACTTATTCAAGAGTCTTTGCAAATCATTCCACGCCTTTATCTCTTTCAAGAAGCGAAGTCCCTTTCGTGTGTCAGCGATTGCTTTCGAATGGCGAATAACCTTGTACTTAACAAATTTCTCTTCCAAATCATACGCTATAATCATACCCATAGTAGAATAATCCGGACGGGTTTGAAAGAACTGAATTATTTCCTCCAACATAAGCAGATCCTTATCCGTCCCACTTACACCAGGATGTATGGAATCATAGGTGTGAATTAGTACTGTTCTGCATCCATTGTACCATTCCATTTGATAATCCCAATCATAAAGATCTTGCCCCTGACGGCCGAATTGCCACAGAGGATCGGCTGTCATAACAAGCGCATGATTGATACTATCATGATGTTTCCACCAGAAAGCAAGCGAATCAGATGCGGAGTGTTCTTCTGTAGTTGTAGTAACTTCGTTGGACTTAGTTCCGCAAGCGTATAATGTTAAAGCAAATAGAAAATAAAAAATCTTTTTCATGGCTATTTAATTTTGGTTCCGGCGAGTATCAAACCAACCATCCTCTCTGTTACGATTGCGGTAGTACTCGTTGCGATCTTTCTTAGACATACCACGTGTGTCTTTATTATATTGCGACATACGATCATAGTAATCAGCAGAAGCACCCATGCCACTTTGCCATGCATTTTTCATTCCTTCTGTGGAATACTCAAAAAATTTATATTCATCAATATGAAGTGCGGAGGCTACCATTTGAACATTTTGGTTTGTTCCCATAAAGACGAACATCACACCTTGCTCCTTCATCGAATCGATGAGTTTTGCGACGCCATGAAATGTGTACTTTTGAGAATAGTTTTCTTCGCCATCACTAATGATGGTAACTACGGCAGTCGCATTTTCCAAGCTATCGAGTTGAGACTGGAGACTAGTGAGCGAAATACCTATCGCATCAAGCATCGCCGTAGCTCCTTCCGGTTGATAATCCTGCATTAACAAGTTCGGAATATCTTTAATCGTGTCGCAATCAAAGATATTTGTCACAAGATGATTAAAAAGAACTAAGGTGATTAAATTTTGCTGTTCAAGGCCATGCTGCTGTTGGGCAGCACGGATGACATCTAGAGTCGCGTTGTATCCATTAACAGCAGCCTCTCGAAGTGGCATCATTGAACCACTACGATCAAGAATGACAAGATTGTAGATCTTTGTAATTTCTACATTCTCTTCTGTAGATTGATTTGTGCGCTTTGCGCAACTTGTGATAAGACAGCACAAACAAAGTGCAATAATAAAGGATAGTTTTTTCATAATGTTTTTTTAGTTTATTCTAATTGTAAATTAAGGGTTGTTATTAGTTTTTCTAAATTCGTCTCTGTTTCGCAACGCTTGGCAATTATATTCAATACGACTAACTCCTTGGGAACTATTTCCCATTTTGTGTTGTAGATATATCGGTAGTTAAGATCATCCAAGAGATACAAAAATTTATCATTTTCACTTACATTAGAACAGTTTAAATGAAAGTATATATCCGTGGTTAAATCTAATACGAGCGCGTGCATGTTCATGTACTGCGAACAGTCTATATTACGATGCTCAGACAAGAGCGTTTGAATGTAATCAAACATAAACTGAAGAGAGACAAGTCCGTTGTGAAGCGAATCCGGATCTTCAAGTTCTACGGAATAATCGTCCTCTACTTCTCGCTCAACATAGAGGCTATATGGATCATACTTATATCCTTCTTCTTCCGTGAGAAAAGATTCCGTAACAACGAATCGAGTGGACTCATATTGCACCCACATATCAATTAAAGCTTCAATATCGCAAAACCTTGGATCATCAGCAATCTTTTGTTTCAGGATTTTGAGCCTCGTTGAAGCCTGCCGTATTTTGCGGTGCAGTTCTTCTTCTGAGTATATGCGAACAAATTCTGTTTTCATAGAGTTGAGTATTGATCTATATTCCAGTACGCACATGACTTATAAGATGTTTAATGAATGCGGCACTTTGAAATACGCATAGATTGTTGTCATCGCCTCCAATAAGCATACCCACGACTTCATTTTCATTTACCATAATCGGGCACCCACTACAACCCTTATATAGCATAGGGTTAACACTACAAATAAAGAACTGATTTGCTTGACTAACAACTTTAGCATCTGAAACATCGAGTGCCCGACATTCCATATGGGAATTGTAAAAACATTTTAAATTTTCGCCACCTTTAATGGCCTCTCTTAAGCGCAATGTCGACTTATGCGCTATCGGAAGAGCAAAAATTGCGCAGTCTACTATAACATTATCGCTTTCACTAATTATTCTCTTATAGTGAAGGGCCTTTTCTTTCCATAATTGTACTTTCTCCCCATCAATTATCACATAAGGTTCCGTCAAATCGTCAATGATGTGCGCCGCAGTTATCAAGTATGAGTCCACAATAAAACATTGTCCCCCTACACTTTGCCCAACATGTATGTCTTCATAATATACTTTTAATACACAATCTTCCATACTTCTCCGATTTTAATTCAATAATTCTTTCCATTCGTGCTAAGACATTAAATATCCATAAATAGAGCCAAATCTTTCATATCACTGGAATTCAATTTGTACGGTTTTGGATAATTATACACAGTAGTTAGAACTACCTGAATGAGGCGTATTGCCTCGTCTACATCTATTTGAGGAGGCTCTGGCATTACACTAACTCCGGAATGATAATTATCATACGAATTGTATATCTCCGATTCTTTTGGTACTGCTGTTAGGTAGCAGGCTACATAGTATATTAAACCAGTATGAGAATGAGTTTCATCATCCAACGTGAATTGCTTATTTGATAGTTTCAAACCAGGCTTCTTTTCGTAAATATACGTCAAGAAATCAAATAAGCTTTTATCATCCATCTCATAGTCATGCTCGTCGGATAAAACAAATACTTGAGGAACATTCACTTCATACCAATTGGGAACAATGCAGATAATCCTTTTCTCGTCTCCGACAAAATAGAACACATCTGCCCAATCTTCATTCTCAGACTGTTCTTCTTCGGCTATGCATAAGTACGGATCAATGGCTAGTAAGCGCTTGCGGCATGAGTTTAGTTCTTCTGGAGAAAGCTTATAATCCTCAAAAAGGCAAGATGTGTCGTCTATACTATGAAACATACTTATTAAAAACAGATCTTACAGTCATATGCAACAAGGACTTTCTCTTCGGACTTGATATCAGTTGTCTTATCGCCATCCCAAGTGAAGGTAAAGGTTTCTCTAACCAGCCCTTTCCAATCGTTCCACCATGTGCACTTCACAGTCGCAACATTGCCTTCGATACTAACTTCTGGGATGAGATCATAAGTAAACTTGCTCAAGTCAATACCATCCATTTCATCAATCTTTGTTAAGTCTTCACGGAAGAAGATATACTTACGCACATTATAACCTCCGTGCCAGAAAACAGGAAGAACCGTCGTCGCTCTATATAATAGATAAGTTTCAAAGGCTCCTTTTTCTGATCTATCAATGGATAGCACATCAAAAATCTTTTGAACCTCCTTGTTGGCGTCACTATCATATAAACTAATCTTTGTCTCACCGCCCATGCCTTTCTCCTCCGGAAGCATGAATGCGAGCTGATAGTTTTTGGGCCAATGAATACTTTCGAAAAAATCCCCATCCTCAAACATGTGGCCAAGGTGGTATTTGTGATCTTCCACTAAGTAACGCAACTCAGAATATAAATGTGAACCATACTCGCTCCAATTACTGAGTTCGTCAAACCTATCCAAGAATAACTGAGCTCTAACAGCTACGCCCTTGTCAAACTCATCGTACTCTCCCTTGCTAACAATTGCTTCAAGATAGTTACGAGCCTTCTCTTTGTTTTCTGATAAGTAATAGCCCTTGAAAGCCTTGCCGAAGTAATATAAAACTGCCAAATTATATGCGCAGAATAGTACTTTGTCATGTCTTCTAAGAACAGTTGTAGCTTCAGCATATCGTTCTTTCCCCCACAAATGTATGAAGTAATTACGCACGCAAGAATCCAATCCCAATTCCATTCCCTTTCTCCATAGCCGCATACCTTCTTCCTCTTTGTCTTCATAATTGAGAGCAAGTATAGCCAGATTGTTTATGGCCTCTAATAAGCCATCATCAAATGCTTTTTGGTAACATGCTTTTAGTTTCGCAAATTGCTCCTTGTCTTGCTCGTACAAGCGACGTAAGAAAATAGGATGGCATACTCTAGCACATTCCTGAAGAGACATGGGCTTACTTTGTGTGTCCAACACGTATGGCTGTATGATAAAGTCTTCATCCAGATCTTTCCAATATGAAGTCTCGTTTAAAACTTCATCAAAATAAAAGCGGCTTGCATCAATACGAGGGAAGAACGGCGCTTCATTGGATTTCTTTTTATTAGACTCCAAAAATTGAGGTTCTTCATAACGAGCTCTTATTTCCGGGAAAAATTCAACTTCACAACCACAGTCAGGGCAAATAGACATATCGCCAATATAGCCGTGAATACCAGCAGGAATTTCTACTCTTTTCCAATGCAAATCTTCTGACAATTTCCCGCACTTGGGGCAAGAGAAATGATACTCTTTAGGATGAACTTCTCTACCTTCAAGAGCAGTAAGCATATCTGCCTCATACGTAGGACGTGTCAGAGGGCTATAACCAATACCCCAATGTTCGTCCATTGGTGTAATAGTAATATGCTTAACTTTATTGTCTTCTATCAAAAATAGAGTATATAGAATGAAGTTACTTCCCATTTCTTTAACAGCCGCATGTGCATAGTAAGGGCATAGCAAAACTTCATATTTCGTTGCCTCTTTAGCTTCTTTGCGATTGTTAAACATCCTTTTGAAGTACTCAACAATTTCCTCTCGTCCATATGTGCGTCCCTTCGCAAATCTAGTTAAAACAGTCTCACTGGTAAGGTACTTGGCGAACTCAGAATAATCATTGGACTTACGTGCAGAAGCATAGCAGGAAACGATGTCAAAATATTCATCTGACTTCGCATCATTCTCAATATCCAAAGTATCTCCATATTCGCGAATACTCGCCAAATCTTCAGGGCTAAGCGATTTTACATACTTTTTCCCATACACGTCAGCAAGTGTAAAGCTTGTGCCATGCCTAAAGTTGTACTCAGCCAAGGAAACGGTAGTATTCGTTTCGTCCATAACTGTGTCCACTTTCATATGTTTTCGAATGTTTTTTGACACAGGGCGCGGACGATTGCGGTAGTACAATCGATAACACCCTCCGACAATCAAGATGAAGACAATGACAGGAGCCACGACAGCACTGACAAATACCAAGAACCAACCAGGATCTTTGGTTTTAATACCCAAGAAATTCTTACCATCATGGAACGGTATGTTCTTTACCTTCTTGTGAGAATCGTACACGGCATATGACAGTGTGCCAACAAACAACGCAATATAAATATACAAGTAAATCATAGTAGTGGGATTTATGCAAAACCAATGGGTCTTTGTTTCTTTTCTTGTAAAGGGAAATCAGCTTGCAATTTAGGGAGTATATCGCTATAATCCTTCATTAGCGATTGCATCTCGCTATAAGCTCCATTGAAATGGAAGGCGAATTCCTTTTGAGAATGTATATCTGCTCGATAATGTACCCAAAGAACATGATCTTCTGTATTCATGCTCACATTCAAGGAGGGATGTCTGTCATTCAACACATTAACCATAACCGTCTGTCCTGCCCAATGCATTTTATTTAGATCCTCTTCCAATTGAGTAGCATACTGAATCCAGAGCGAGGTGGCTTTGAGATTATCTTCTCCTTTGAGAAAAACTCGGAAGTTCACGCCAGAGCGCTTGACATTTAAGACTCCGTCTTCCTTTTTCCACTCAAAACCTTCGTGGGTAAAATAGTCGATTACCTTCTTCTCCATATTGAAGAATCGTGATTGTAGTTCTCGGCATGCTACCACCAATAAGAAGGCAGCAAGAATAATAGTAGGAATTAAGAAATTTTCCATAGGGCTTTATTTCTTTTTTGTTATTATGATGACTTTTCTCTCGTTGTCAATTTCAATTTTTCCGAGACGTTGAAGAATGGTTTGCCCGAGAAGTAGAGGAGCCTTCTGGTTCGCGACAACAGATGCACGAACACTATTAAGCTCAAGTCCTCCAAAATTGATTTTATTGAGAATAAAAACAGTTCCGACATGAACGCTGCCATCCGCTATACCATATCGCTGCTTACCAACGATGTCTTTCTGGGCGAGATAGCCGTTCTTGAACATAAAATTAGCTTCGGTTTGCGAGATAGTGACATCACTGGCTCCGGTATCAAAGACAAAGTTGAGCGGCAGTCCGTTGATAGTACAATCAACCTTTGTGACACCATTGGCAGCAGTAAACGGCACTTCGTATGTTACCTCTTCGACTTCTTCGATAGTCTCTTCATTTTGCTGTCTCAACTCTTCCTGATATTTTTGCCAAAACTCTTCATAGAGGGCTTTATAACCGGCAGTGACACGGACGTTCTGCATGTCGTCATCCTTTCGGAGATGTGCAAAACGACGGAAACCATTCTCGAAAGCTTTGCGGAGATACGAGAGGGAAGTGGTAGTGTCGCCTATAAGGGAATAGATGCAGGCTGCGTCATATAGTTCTTCAGGGAACTTTGCGAGAATGCTGTCTGTAAATGCGAGCGCTTTGACGGTGTCTCCAAGATAGAAATAAGCATACTGAGCGCAAGCATTGTCGTTCGGTGTAGTCTCTACCGAAATTGTCTTCTCGAAGTCCTTGCGAGCAAGTTCTTCCTTGCCTTGGAAATGGTAGAGTTGGCCACGACAAAGGAGTGCATATGCATAGCGCGGATTGATGGTAATAGCCATGGTATAGTCGTCAATGGCTTCATCCCAACGCCCGGCTTTATCGGCATACCAACCCCTACGATAATACCAAGAAGATTGATCCGGATGAAGGTTTATTGCCTTGGTAGCCCAGTCGATGGCTAAATCCACAGAGTCCATTTCGTTATAGATGTCGGCTATTTGCATCATCGCATTGGCATCAGTGGAGTCGGCATCTAAGATGTAATGCTGGTAGCGGAGCGCATTGGGATAGTCCCCCATCTCGCGATAGCAATCGGATATCTCTGCATCATACCAAGTGTCTGCATCTAGAGTCTTTACTTTCTCATAGAGGGCAATGGCTTTTCTATAAAGGTGCTGTTCTTCGTAAATCAAACCTGTATAGACAAACCAAGTTGGGTTATTAGGATTCTTTGCCATCTGCACTTTGAGTTGTGGTATAGCATAGTCAACACCCTTTTTATCGATATATACAAGTTCGTAAATTGCTTTACGGTTCTCGTCTATTTCGATGGCGGCAATCATATCAGCAACAGCTTCCTCGAATTTCTCCAGCTTAGCATAACACTCGGCACGGAAAGCAAGCGCTTGTGAGAACTTGGAATCTAACTTGAAGGCATAAGTAAATTGCTCAATGGCTTCGCTAAGCTTATTTTGATCGCGCAAATTACGGCCATAGCCCATATATCCATCCGTATTTCCTGGTTCTATCTTGATCATCTGGAGATAATCTGCGTTAGAGAGATCATACTGTCGAAGTTCGAAGTACACTTCAGCACGGTTGCTATAGTAGTCATACACGTCTGGGCATATTCTAATGGCTTGGGTGTAGTCGGCAATCGCGGATGCGGTGTCTTCGAGACTAAGGTTTACCATGGCGCGAATTTTGTATGCCCAGCCCATATTGTTCTTATCCTTTTTGGGCAGGTATTTGAGGGCATAGTTAATAGCAGTAAAGGCTTTCCCGTATTCAGAACGAGTGCCTTCACCAGCGGCTATCCACAAGTATGCATAGCCACATTTAGGATTGTCACTGAGCTCCCGATTGAGCATTTCGATGCCCTTTTCGGTTTCTCCATCACGGAGTGCTTCCACACCGCGTCGATAGTTGTACGTGTCAGGTTCTTTTATCTCTGCATTGCAGAGAAGGCAGCAGAACAATGCTGCGAGGATAAAATTAATACGTTTCATACGCAATCAGTAATATTTTGTGTTACATGTAGTTCTTTCGTATAGTCTGCAAAGAAGTCGTGTTGCATGACTATTGATAGCCTTTCCAAGTTCGCTGTATGGATAGACTGTGCATACAAAATCCGATAACAATTCGGGCGTTTGATCCCGAGCTTATCTGCGAGCCATGCTACAGAATGATTTTGTCGATATAGCTCAACTCGAACAAGCGAGCCTGCATGGATTGAGTTAGTTTTCATAGCAAATCAGTCTATATTCCAATAAGCATCTGGATCTCCTTCGAAGGCATCATAAATGGTGTCTTCGTCATACCCTGCAACATCGTGTGCATAAGTGCCCTCGAAATCATCGTGAGCGTAACCGTCTTCGTCATACCACATAGTTTTGTTCTCCTTTAAAATTAATCATTTGTATATGGATAATTTATAATTGCTTTTATTAATACTTGCTTTGCTTCCGTCGAAACCTTATCCCATATAGACAGCAAATCTCCATTCTGGGAATTAAAAAGATCAACCAAGTCACGGGCTTCGTCATCGGTAGCAAGTGCAAATCCCTTGATGTGCATCATGTGACGAAGTGTTTCGTATGCAGGGACATACTCTCTGTTATGTCGAATCACAGTCTGCATCTCATTTATGAACATCGCGCCAGAAGCAAAATTTACCTGTGCAACCTGATACAAGCAACGCGTGTCTATTATATTATCTTCAGAACGTACATACTTTTGCCACACCTCATTAAAGGATACTGCCTCTTGCAGATTGCCCATTCTTGTGAGCGCTATCGACTTGAGGAAATAGAAGTTAGCAGCACTATCATAGAACATACCACGTTCTGCTAAAGCAACCGCAGTAGCGTAGTCACCATTCTCTAACGTAAGAATAGCATTTAAAAGCAATACTCGTTCATCATCACCCGACAAAAGAGTGTGCTTGTTTTCTGTAGTTAAAATGCTAGTATCATATAACACATCCAGCAATTTGACTGCCGCATAATAAGCATCATCCACATTATTTCTCTGAATAGCCGCAAGCATCAAGCGTCGACACTCAAGAGCAGCACAATCGTAATTTGATTCTAACAGCGCGCGGTTATAGGTAGCATAGTCCTCAACACCAGTCTTGATGTCATCCATGCTGTTATTTTGATGCATGAAATGATCTATCTCCGGACGTTGGGTAATATAATATGGCATGATACGTGATGACAATCCTAAACCAGCGAGAGTGGAAACGCGACTCAAAGCTACATAAAGTTGTCCCGGCAAAAATGTGCCTTTGCTGAAGTCAATATTCATTTTATCAAAGGACATACCTTGACTTTTATGAATAGTGATAGCCCAAGCTAGTTTCAGAGGGTATTGGGTGTATGAACCAATCACCTCTTTATCGAGTGATTTAGTTTCTTTGTTATATGTGTATGTTACATTTTCCCAAGTTACGGGCTCTACATCACAGAGATCTCCATTATCTAGTCGTACACAGATGGATGTATCTGTCAATTGTTCAACCGTGCCAACGGTTCCATTTACCCAACGATGATTGCGATCATTTCGGCAGAACATTACACGTGCCCCTTCTTTAAGAATCAGTTCTTGCTGTACGGGGAAACGTCTATTTGAGAAGTCTCCAACAACAACTCCCATATATGCTTTCTCCTGTTTCTCGATTTCAGAAAGATGAGAGGTGTTGATGCCATCTGCGGCATCATTGCGAGCGCATAAAGTTAGCGTGTCCTTGGAGCTATCCTGCATGTTACGCAGCCCGTTGGAATTTAGAATCATCAACTCTGAAGGACTATAATGCCCAGAGCGAATATGATCTAACATCGAAAGATAGCGTGAGTCGGTTTGGCGATATACTTTCTTAAATTCTATGCGCGGTAGTTTCAGACGAGAAAACACATTAGCTTCATAAAAATAAGCCTTTTCGGTATTATATTTCTCGCGGAAGAACTGCATCAGCCCTTCGTCATGTCTATCGATAACTGGCTCTAGTTGGTAAAGATCACCCGAAAAAATGATTTGCTTTCCACCGAAGGGTTGACTATTATGCATCGCCTTGCGCAGAATTCTATCGATGCCATCAATCAAGTCACAGCGCACCATTGAAACTTCATCAATAATGATAGTGTCGACGCGTCTAAGCAGATATTGTTTGTCCTGATTGATTTGAAACTCTGTCATAGGTGTAATAGGATCAAAGGGCATCCCAAAGAAACTATGGATAGTCACACCACCTGCAAGGATTGCTGCGACTCCGGTAGGAGCAACTACGACAAACTGCTTATCCACATGCTCTTGGATGTAGTGCAGGAACGTCGTTTTACCAGTACCGGCTCTACCGGTAAGGAAGAAACTAAAGTTGGTGTTCTCAACAAGATTCAATGCTTGTACTTGCTCCTCATTGAGCATATCAAATACTATATCGTTCGTCTCCATTTGATCAGTTATTAATGGTTATACAAATGCAATCTCAAGTTGTTTACAACTATTTCTATGACGAGGAGTCGTTTCTAACACAAATTTTACATCTTCAGCCATGCGGACTGCATTTTTAAAGCATCTTTGAGCCCACGGATTGATTTTTAAAACCTCTATGCCATCTGAGTAATAAGTTGCCTCAGTATTATTGGAATTGATGATTTCTTCAACGATAGAGAATCCCGATATTTTATTCTTGCACCACTCAAGGTATTCGGCGTCCTTAGATAACACCTCTCGGATCGTCTTCCCGCGATACTTACCAAAAGTAAGAGTATCGCTCAATGTGTATTGTCTTGCCTTCATCTGAATTCGCCTTAATGAATAATACCAACTCTTTCTGCCCAGCTGAGCGCAGCTTTACGGCTTTCCGTAAAATAACAATCATCCAGCATCTCTGCTACTTGTTTTTCCACATCTACTCTGTCAGTAGCCTTACCTTCTTTTAATGCAGATTCTTCGATGGCGTTACATAGATGCTGATGAACCATCTCCATAACCAATTGGCGACTATATCGGGTGTTGCGTTCAGCAGGAATGCTACATATCTCCTTGCCTGTCTCTTTGTCCCTCACTTGTATGCCGCACAAGAAGGTACAAGCAGTTCCTTCGGCAACACCCTCAATAATCAATAAACCATGTGTATCTCTAACGCCAACTTGGTAGTTAAAACCTGAGCGGGCTTGGAACGATTGATATATCGCCATACCTGTATTGGCATTGCATCCGATTGGCTTGAGATTCGTGATGTCTGTTCTTTGTGCAATTTCGTTAGTCATAGCTATTCTGCGTCAAACGTGACACATGCGTTTTTAATGATGTGCGGTGTTAAAATCCTAAAGCCTTCATTTGGCGATTCATAACTTCGATTTGGTTTGTAGCAAAGGAGCAATCAATAATACTATTAATGCGCGAGTGAACATCTCCGTAACTCAAGATCCGTCCTTCTTTTCGGGCAGAGGAGAGTATCAAGTCTTCCAACATGCGCTTAACGTCAGACTTTACAGTTTCCTTACTATAGTAATGGCAGTCAAAGAATCTTTCGCAGAGCAGTTTCTTGGTGCTAAGATCGTAAATGTGAATGCCATTTAGAAACGTATGCAACCATCCTTCACCAACATCTTCTTTAATCAGAATACCCTCTGCAAAACGGGCGGCGTTAAAGTATGTGTTACCAGCTTGAGAAGTAAATCCTGAGCCCACAAAGGCGTTCATCGGAGCGGAATAGGAGATAGCAGTGGGAGTGGCTAATCCAAAGTTGCGGAAAAGAGCTATTTCGTTTGCCATAATCGTACGTGTTTAAAAGGTTACTAATTTCTCTGTTTACATTAATACATAAACATATTGATTGCCGAGTTGATGGTTGCCGGATCGTCATAGCTGCGAACGTAACTACGAGTTGCAACATTATAAGGAATGGTTGTCATCGAATTGGTGAGGTACAAAGGCTTTCCGTCCGATGAATTTTTACCCAAGGGATAATATCTGCATCCAATCATCATTAGTTGCTCCGGTGATGCCGTCGTAATCGGCCAGCATTCAATGTGATTTTTGCTGATTTTCGTCACTACGGATTGATGCATACCACCTTGTGTCGGTACTCTTACTACGTCATACACTGCTAATTCGTGATGCTCCAGATTGGAGGTGTTCATCGAACGGTAGTAATAGTGACGAGCCGCATTCTCTCGACGATTCATCACTTGCGTCTTCTCCTTAACCGAAAGCAGATAGTGTTGGATTTCTTCTAAGTCGTGAATCATCGTGTAAGCAGGCTTACGGCAACCCAGTTTAGAGATTACATTCCAGCAAATCTTTTCTACTGCTTTGAGCTTGTTCTCCTTAGCGTAGGAAACAATTTGTCTCATAAACTTGCTAGCATCTTGCTTGTTAAGAGTAGCGGTGTCGGCTGACTTGATCATCTTCTTCAACGTGTAGAGTGTTTTGTTTAAGTCTAACATAACTGTATAATTTTAATGGTTATTTTTTCGTTTTCTATAGGGTAATACCATTTCGGTTTCAAAAAGTAACCGCTCATGTGTATTTTTTTTCATTTTTTTTGATCTTCTATAGGGTAATACCATTATAACCGTAAAAAGTCACACCCTTACTGTATTTTTTGCATAAAAAAAAGTGACTCTCGAATGAGAATCACTTTTTGATAGTTGAAAGTTCTAACTTATTTCAACTCTTTCAGCAATACTTCTGCATCTGATTTATGTTTACTATCAGAAGAAGATATACGTTTCAAGTCTTTCTTTGCCTTCATGACATACCATAGTTGCCCACGGGAAAGATTAGCTAATGCATTGTACCATTCGGCATCCTGAAGCATATCTAGTTTGAAAGGATCGCTTGTGCCATCTAATATCTCCATAGCCTCCTTAGAAAGCTTGGCGGCTGTTTTATAATCCTTGTCATTAAGAGCAACATATGCATCTGCGATGAAAGAGGCAGGATCATCTTGAGCACCTTTCATTGAAGCATATGAAGAGTATTGCGCCAAATTGCCTGAAGCGAACTCAGAGCCAACGTTGCTAGCCGTCCATCCAAATGGGATGAAGAAGAAACCGACAAACATGGCAGCAATAGCCATTGGCGCGAATATACGTATGAGAGCTGTCGTGTTAACTGATGCTGCTACTTTACCAAGACGTCGCCATCCAACGAGAGGCGTAATTGTCTGTCCTGCTTTGGATTCCTCATCCCATTGTTTCATAGATTCCATTAGGCCACGTGCCTTAAATGCAATCTCAATATCTTTATCTAATTGCTTATTCATATTCGTATCCATATTTTGATAATTTTTCTTTGATTATCGCTCGAACTCTACCAAGGCATATACTTTTTTTGTTCTTTGCAACTTGCTCAGAAGCATATCCCATGTAGAACTTGATGGCTGTTATTGTCCATTCATGCCAAAAAACACCTGTCAATATGCGTCCACATGGATCTGGTGTGTCTTCAACAATCTGACGAATTATACGATTGCGTTCGTCATCCATGTAATCATCTTCTGGCACGATATATTCTTTTGATTTCTCTTTCATCAATATTTCCCACTCGTCATCATCAGAATATTTTACATCTGTGTCACGAATCATCTTCATCGCGACTCTAAAACCAACTCCTTCAAGATAACCTAATAAAGATGTTGTGAGCTTATCATACGTTATTACTCCTTTGAGAATATTTTGTTGGAGTAAGATAAACGCTTCATGATAAACATCTTCTCTGTATTTGGCATCTAATTCCTGGCATCTAAATGAGATAAAATGAATGAATCTCTCTTTCATCCCATCATATGCTTCTCGAATGCCGTTTTGGTTGTTGTCAAGAAACGATTGTATGTATTCTACGTCTGTCATTTATTTTAATATGTTAATCAAGTAAAATAAAGGAAGCCCAATCCAAAGAAGAGGGATATTTTCTCCTTATTATATTACGCGTGCGCGTGAGCGCAGAGCGTTTATCATTTCCTTCAACGATTTGTTGGTAGTATTCCCTCATAAATTCTGCCGTAATAGCATCATTAATACCCGATAAACTCATCAGTATTGATTGAGCCCCAGCTTGTTTAAAGGCACGCTGCAATCCGAATACTCCATCTGCGGTTACTTCGCCACCAGCAGTATTGCACGCAGATAAAACCACTAAATCAGTTCCTCTAAAATCAAGAGACGAGATTTCAGAAGCTGTCAACAAACCATCTTGATCGCCGGCAGTAGGTTTATTCTTTGAGAGTGTATTGTTTGCTCCTGCGAGAAGTAAACAACAATATCTCATTGGATCTGCATTTCCATCTGAAAGTTGGTTCGCGATACCATGAGTCGATATGTGGAGAACACGTATGCTATCACCTGACATTGCTTTAAACGCACTCTCTGTTGCCATTTGCTTAACATAGAGTTTCGTCTCGCAACCTTGAGATTTTAAAAGCGAATCAATTCCGTTAACCTCAACCAATGTAAATGGCAGGGAGTCTACACTGAAGCCTTTTCGTTTTCTATCTGCAAATATAAAACCTCTTTCTGTTTCCTCAGGTGCAGTTGCTCGTGGCATATCTTTCGAACCCGATACATCCGACTTGCCGTAATCAACTCCGCCGTATAGAGCTGCGCTTTTAATATCTAGATTTACGGATTGAACTAAATCGCGCGTACTACTTACACGCACTATCGAATAAAGATCTAACAACAAGTTGCCATTCTTATCAGCCATCATTGCTTCAATATTTAAATGATGGAATATACCGTCCATGCTAATATAAATATTACCATTGGATAGATACGGACGTATCGGAGCCCAGATAGTATCAATTAATGGAGATCGTTGGTTGAATATAGATGCGGCACCCACTTTATATGCAGATTCTCGCCCGATGTGAACGCACGTCGGCACGCTGTCTTGCTTTCGGATTATTAAAGCATCATACTGAACATCATTTTTAATGGGATAGTGAACGATTTCAATTGCACATTCGCCATCAATTAATTTATCTTGCACATTCTCCCATGTAATATCCCATGTATTTTGGAGATGTTGATATGCTTGGCTCCTTTGCGTGACTGAACGCTCAAGGGAGTCTGCACGCATACGAATTTTATGCATCTCTTCGTCTGCGGAGTTTGTGTTTGTTTCTCCTATATGTTGTAAGCGTTGCAATAAGCTCGTATTTGAAGATTGAATATTTAACATTTCTGCTTGACGTAGCACTTGTAATTCGTTCCAGTCATTAATCAAAGTAGAATCTCCGCTCTCTAATATAGAGCAACGCACATTGTTTGATGAAGCGAGTAACAATCCCTTACTCAACAAGGCCACGTTATATTTAACATCAACAGAGCTATTTGCTGCATATATTTGCCTTAGGATAGGTTCTTCTGATAACCAAAATGATGCTTTTTCTCCATCAGTAAAATGAGGAAAAGAATATTGTAAACGTTTTTGCAGTGAATTAACGCAGTCCTGCAAAATAGCAGTAGTAGAGTCTGAAGGATACTGTAATGCAGTTTGAATACTCATGTCGATTAGTCGGAGTTGTTGATCTGGTGTAAGAATCGATATCGCTTGCAGTTCTGCTATCGCAGATTGCATTCCCGCCTCACCTTTATCAAAAGCTAAACAAAATTCTATGTTTAACATTTGAAATGTAGCATACAGTTTTAGGTATCTTAATCGCATAGGAGAGGTTATTGTATCTTGATTTTGTAGAAGCTCTCCATATGATTCTAATTCTCTCTCAGCAGTTGCACGATGCCATAAAGCAGGCCATTTGTGATGGCGGAGGATGGCATTCTCGTATTTAAGTAATGCTCTTTGAAGATTATAATTTCCAGTAAATCCGTACTGTAAAGACGCTAAGTGCTTCTGCTCCTTAATAGTTTTAGAAATATTACCCGTTGCTTTATAAATTGCACGTTGTACGTCCGTAACGTTTATTACTTCCATATGATCGTGGCAACCTACAGATTTTGCAGAATCAAGATATTGCTGAGCAAGAACAGTGTTGTGTAAATATAACTGATAACGAGCCTTATATAACCAACACTCTTCTCTCAAGAAATCAATAGTGCACATATTGGGGTTTATCCTGTCGATGTAGATTTGCGCCTCGCTCCACGACGAGATATCTGACATACAAATAGCCGCCAAAGTACACAATGCCTGCTGCTGAAACATAAATTTATGAGTAGAAGCATCCATATCATCAGCAACGGCCAAGGCATCAACAAAAGCTTGTTTACTCTCAAGAATGGTGACATTATTGGTTAACATCAGAACTGATGTGTACAACAATTCTTTTTCTTCGTTATTTAACTCTCCGTTTTGCCATGCATTCCACAAAACTCTCTTAGCATCAGATACTTCATCACAATAATGCATGTATCCATCGTTGCAAGTATAGTATCTTATTGAAGCAATTGCGTAATCAGTCGTTGCGTTATCTCCTTTTTCTATATAATAGTCTAATATCTTTTTTCGGGTTTTCAACTCTTTCTTTTCATATCCTTTGTCCGAATAAACCTCGGCTTTTTCTTTAAGACATGATATATATATGCTATCTCCTTCTATTGTGTTACGATTAGTAAACCATAATCTAACTGTTGGTTTCCATGTTCCAATCGGCGCTATGATTTTGGCTGTACGTCCAAAAGCTAATATCACAACAATGAAGAGCGCAAACAGCCCCCAACACCCCAGCCAATTATTTGTCTTTTCTTCACTCATTGTTGCTCCTCCTTTTTAGCAGCGCTTGGACTATAAAAAATTGCAAATGGCAATCCTACGTATGGAATTAGAATCACCAAGGTTAATATTATTCCCCAAAAATATTCCCAGAAACCCGCATAATAAAGGGCATCTATAAACTGCCATAGTTGAGCTTCTGATAGAACAAAAGCAATGGCACTAACAATCCATCCGATTATTCGGAATAGTTTGGGGCGATAGAAGTGAGACGCGATCCAGCCCAACCCCCACATGATAAATACGCAGACAGCATCTATGAATGTGGCTAAAAATCCCCAAAAGACATATGAACGCCACGTGCCAAATATAACATGCGGCATCCCAAATCGTATCAAGACATAGACGATTTGTACAAGCTTGATGTAAGCTAAAAGCAATAATAGCCCTAGTAATACTTTCCCTATCCAGCGTAGTGCAGACATAAAAATCAGTCTTGCCAACTTTAAATGTTTAAGTATCAGAACTTCTCAAAAATAGCATCTTTTAAAACAAGGAAATCCATCACAACAAAAATACCCCCTACTATCTTTGAAAAGATATTCCACTCGCTTATGTCAAAATCTAGACTAAATAACGAGCACAGCAAATAACCGCCAATCGCAATGATAATAAACCATGCTAGGCCTGCGAGAACATGTGTTTTCTTATCCATATGAAGAAACTTTTATTAGTAATACATTTCTATGTATGAGTACGCTTTATCAAATACCTCTTGATCCTTGAGTCCGTATTTGAGCCAGAGAATGGAACGTAGTTTCTGCTTTATCTCGCGCTGTGCTGTGACGGATTTGAATGCATCACTAAACTTGCGGACGATAGCAACGATATTTTTATCTATATCGTTTACTACATTCTCTACAATGATTGGCGTTTCGGGTGTCTTGATGGACTCAAAGAGTTCGGTGAGGGCAGCACGTGCTTGGCGACGCCGGTCGAAGGGATCATCGTCTGAGACTGCACGTTTCTCTGCCTTGAGGAGGTCTTTGGCGAGAGTAAGGAGTTGCTTGAGGAAGTCAATACTAGTTTCGAGGCTCTTTTCCATCCTATCGCGCAGTTCTTCGAGTTTCTCAACGAAGGGTTTATAGTTGATATCGCCAGTGTGCGATTGTAGTCGTAGCTTTAGTACTTGCTCCAATTCGATAGAGCGTTTGCGTGCTTCAGCTTCGGTGATAGCCTGATCGATGATGTCGGCATTGACAACGAGGTCTTCGAGCGGTGTACCGATATTGATAGAATCGATACTATTATGGATGATCTCGATGGTTTTGGCACCGAGGAGTGTCCAGATAAGAGACGGTCCAGGACTAACGGGCCGGATGGATTGATATACACCCGCGAGCCATGAGTAGTCCTCTTGGTATTGATCGAGGGACTTGTCGGGACTGACGATCTCCCATGCCCGACTAAGACGCGAGAAGTGTTTGCCGAACTCAGTCTTGACGTTTTCATCGCGCAGACATTGTTGGGCAGCTTGCAGTCCTTCCCAATCGCCGAGTGTGCGGTCCACACCTGGGAAGAAACGGATACACTCATCCATGAAGGCTGGTATCTGTTCGCGTATCTCGTCGATGTTCTTGACGACGGACTTGATAGTCTCCTCATCGAAGGCGAGGGATTTGGCTACGTTATCGAAGACACCGACGAAGTCCACAATGAGACCGTTGAGTTTGTCGTGGGTATATTTGCGGTTGGTACGGCAGATAGCCTGCAAGAGTGTATGATCTTTCATCGGCTTATCGAGGTACATGCACTGAAGTATCGGTGCATCGAAGCCGGTGAGCAGTTTGCTAGTAACGATGACGAATTTAAGTGGCGAAAGCGGGTCGCGGTACTGGTCAAGGATACGTTTCTGCTCATCGCGTGAGAGGGTGTATTCCTTGTAATCATCAGCTTTGTCGCCGTCGGTATGCATGACGATGACCGTTGCATCTTCCCGTCCGAGGAGAGTGTCGATTGCCTTCTTGTACTTAACACAGCACTCGCGGTTGTACACGACGACTTGCGCTTTCATACCAGAGGGTTCTACGGTCTCACGGAAATGTTTGACGATATAACGGCAAACCTCTTGGATTCGGTCAGGAGATGTAAAGAAAGCCTCGACGGACGTACGACGAACGAGTTGCTGACGCTGCTCATCTGAGATCTCATCGGTCATCTCATCGAACTCAGCCTGTAAGCGTTCTTTGTCAAGATGCATAGTGACGGGTACGGTCTGAAAGTTGAGTTGGAGCGTTGCACCGTCATCGATTGAGTTCTGGAAGGTATATTTGCTGAGGTAACCGTTGGTATCCTCTTTGGCACCGAAGGTAGCAAAGGTATTATGCTCGGTACGGTTGATTGGTGTACCGGTGAGACCGAAGAAGAAAGCATTTGGCAGTGCATGACGCATCTTGGATCCCAGTTCTTTCTCTTGGGTACGGTGTGCCTCGTCCACGAGGACGATGATGTTATCACGATCGGAGAGGACGTGAGACACATCGCCGAACTTGAAGATAGTGGTGATGAGTATCTTGCGCTGGTCTTGCTCGAAGAAACGTTCGAGTGCTTCCTTGGAACCGGCTGATTCGAGGTTCGGCACTTCGGCACGGGTGAAGTCACCGGTTATCTGATCTTCGAGGTCGATACGGTCATCGACGATGACGACGGTCGGAGCGTTCAGTTCATTGAGTTTGCGCAATTTCTGTGCGACAAAGACCATGAGCCACGATTTACCTGAACCTTGGAAGTGCCAGATCAGACCGGATTTCGGTCCTTCTTTCTGACGGTAGGTACCAAGGACACGTTGTACGATGGCATCACCACCGAGGTACTGCTGGTAACGGCAAACGACTTTGAGTGCACGACCGTGCGCATCAGCCGTGAATACCGAATAGAAACGATAGATATCCCAGAGGCGTGTCGGCGTCATCAGATGCTCGAAGCAACGAAGGATAGCGGTGAGGGTCGATTGGTCACGTGTCTCATCGTTGAACCACGGTCCCCACTTGGCTGCGGGCAGACCGATACCGCCATAGCGGAGTTCGTGACCGTCACAGGCAAAGCTGAGGATATTGGGCACAAACATCTCAGTGATAGACTTCTGGTAAGCGATGATATCTTCGGCAGCTTTTCCCCAGTTCGCCTGATGCTCCGGCACGAAGGGGTTCTTCACTTCACCAATGACCATAGGGATACCATTGATGAGGAATACGAGGTCGAGACGCTTGCCACCGTTCTTGCTCGCACGGGGATACATCCACTGATTGGTTACGACACAGTAGTTGTTCTCGGGGGTGAGTTCGTCGAAGAAACGGATCGGTATGTTCTGCCCATCTTCTCCAAATGGGAAAGAGTTCTCCTCAAAGAGTTGTTTGCGGAAAAGGTTATTGTTCTGCACAAGATGCTCTTGCGGCACGGAGATGAGGAGCGTCCGCAACTTGTAGATAACCTGCTCGGCTTGGTCGGCGGTTATGGGGTTGAGGTTGACGAGTGCCTCTTTGAGCCACGAAGCGACGAGAACGTCTTCGAGTTGACGGTCGATTTGGTCAGCGGGCACGTAGGTCCAGCCGCATTTCTCTGCGGACGCGATGAGCATTTGCTCGAACTGCGATTCTTGAAGTGGTCTATTCGGCATAAGATACGAAATTACTGGTTAATAAGTGACCGAATTACGCGGTCGATGGCATCGATGGATTGACGAAGCGAAGATTGCGTTGTCTCTATTTTTGCTGCAAAGTTAGCGAATTGTTTTTGCAATTCAATTGAAGGCAACGGAAATATAAATGTGCGTTGTTGAGTTATCGGAATCTGATTGCGTGTTGATTGCTTCATCCCCCCTTTATACTGAGACACAAAACCATCGCTCAACATATAACTGCGCAAAAAATATGGATTCATATATTCTTTATTACAGCGATATGCAGTTAATGATGTACTCAGCACTACGACATTTTCTGTAGTTCGCAATATCGCAACAGGTCCAACCGTTGCATTATGGGCAAAAAGAACATCTTCGTCAATCGCAAATCCTTTGCGCAGTTTTTTGAATTTTTCTATTGTCAGATGTTTTGCTAATGCCATATTTATCAACCCATTTTCAATACAATTTGCGCCTATGTATGGTATCCCTTCTTCGACGAACTCTTCACTTCTTGGGTATTCTCCTCCGTGATTACCGTCCAAATGATATGTGATAACACCTTTCTCTATTAAATTCTCTAATGTATAAAGTTCATTAGATTGAAAATCTCCAAACATACTCGTATATTTTGCAGTAAGAAGTTTTTCTGAATAGCACAATAGGCGACGATAGGATTCTTTGACACGGTATGCCGCCCAAAGTTTATCGGCCAGCAGCTCTTTATCTGCCGGTTCCTCGAACTCGTAGTCTAACAAATCGTCCGGAGATAGACGTTTCGACATTGTTCCATCTGAGTTCTGCTCTGCGTAATCCCAGAAGTCCTCCGTATTGAGAATGAACGGCAGAATGCGTAAATATGCCGGGTCTTTCACCCTCAGCACAATCGAGTCACCAGAAGTTACTCCTTCAAAGTCTACATAACCGGCACGTTTCAAATAGACATTTCTACGAGCGACCAATATATCGCCCTTGCAGAAATGCTTCACATTGGTATCTAAGTTCTCCGGACTACCGAATCGAGTAATCAAAGGTTCTCCAGCATCGTAGTGCTCCAGACCAACGAACTTATCTAATCCGCATGTTTTCGGATTAACTACCTCTTTCACTATTGTGACGATATCACCTAAAACAATCGTAGCCATAATTAGAAGCAATTAAGCAGTTGGTTAATGTTCGTTTGCGTTGCAGCAGCAATTTGCTCCCACTCCTCATAGTGCTCTTCAGCTGTTGTGGAAAGTATTTCTCTTGCCGGGCGCACATAGCGTTTGATACTCAGTTTGGATTTGTTGAGATCATTGATAGTCTTGCAATCTACGATAGCTGCAAACCCTTCTAAGTCCTCAAAGCGGTTATAAGCATCAACAATCTGAGCAATGTGCCAAGGCTCCAAATATGTATCAGCACTGGTGTGCGTTACCAACTCGTGTGCATCAATGAACAGAATCTTATTCTTGCGCTCTTCCGGTTTGCGCTTGCGACAAATCATGATGCAAGCGTCCATGCCGGAGTTATAGAAGAGATTCTTACCAATACCAATAACGCACTCTAAAACATCAGCATCAATTAGTTTCTGACGAATATCTTTTTCTTCCTTGCGAAACAAAACTCCGTGCGGAAGTAAGATAGCACAACGACCAGTATTCTCGTCCATAGAAGCGATAATATGCTGGATGAACGCATAGTCTGCACGTGCCTGTGGTGGAGTGCCGAAGAAGTTACGTCCCCACTTGTCATGTTCAAAGGCCGCACGATCCCATTCTTTGATAGAGTACGGAGGATTAGCGAGAACCATATCGAATGTACGCAGACGACTACCGTCTATAAAAGCTGGTTGACGCAGGGTGTCGCCGCAAGCAATAGAGAAATCTTCCACTCCATTGAGATAAAGATTCATGCGTGCTATAGAGGATGTGAGGCCATTGATCTCCTGTCCAAAGACACGCACACCTTGCCATTCCTTACCATGGTTACGCAGGTAGTCGAGACTCTTGACAAGCATACCGCCGGAACCACAAGTCGGGTCGTAGATAGACTCGTTGGGTTGCGGTTGGAGTATCTCCGCCATCAGTTCAACGACCGTGCGGTTGGTATAGAACTCTTGCGCGGTGTTACCGGCATCATCGGCGAACTTACCCACAAGATACTCGTAGGCTTGTCCCATCTCATCGGCAGGGCAGTTAGCGAGCGAGAGGTTATATCGGGAGAAATTCTCGATGATCGAGGTGATGATATAGTCAGGCATCTTCTGTTTATTGGTCCATCCATCTTTGGGACCGAAGATACCATCGAGACCACCGACGAGACGCCCATCGGCTTCGCGTGCAGGGTTCGCCTGTTCGATAGCGATGAACGCTTCAACGAGACGTTGACCGACATCTTCGGTCACTTGGCGCACGTCTTGCCAGTGCTGTCCGTCCGGGATACGGATAGCGAGTTCAGCCGCTTGCATGTGTGCGTACTCTTCACCACCTTCGGCTACGAAAGCGGCATACTGCTCGTCATAGACATCGCTGATGCGTTTGAAGAAGAGCAGCGGGAAGATATACTCTTTGTAACCGGCGGCATCAATCTGACCGCGGAGGTCTTCCGCAGCCGACCAAAGGAAAGATTTGAGATCTTCTATCGTGATACGTGCCATAGTTATTGCTTCATTAGACGGTTAAACGCTTCCTCCGCTGCACGCACAGCCTCCACTGCTTCTTCAAAACGTACCTTTACGGATTCATAACTCTCTTGCTCCTCTTGATGATACTGGATGTATCGGTTAGGAGCTAAGGCATAATCTTTTGCTGCAATCTCATCCAGCGAGACTACACGCGAGATATCTTCCTTATCCGTATAATCCAGATAATGCTGATAGATAGTCTGCACGTTCTCCGGCGACAGTTCATTCTGCGCACGTTTGACGGTTAGAATCTTGGATGCATCCACCATAAGCACTCGTTTAGAATGCGCATTGGGTTTGACGCGACGGAAGATTAAGATACACGGAGAGAGACCAGTACCGAAGAAGAGTTTTTCTCCAAGTGTAATGACAGCTTCGAGCATGTCGGTCTCAACCATCTTCTTGCGTATCTCGCCTTCAACATTTCCACGGAATAGAACTCCTTGCGGCATGACAACCGCCATACGACCTGTGCCAGGTTTCATCGATTGAACCATATGTTGTATCCATGCATAATCTGCTTTATCGCTGGGTGTACCCCATATATTACGGCCGTACTTATCGTTTCGCCATTCGGTCTCGCCCCAACGCTTGAGGGAGAAAGGCGGATTGGCGATGACGCAGTCGAAGCGTGCAACTGTGCCGCCTTGGAGGATCTTGGGTTCGCGGAGGGTGTCGCCTTGGAGGATATTAAAATCGCTGGCGCCGTGGAGGAAGAGGTTCATCTTCGCGATAGCAGCGTTGGTGACGTTCTTCTCCTGGCCGAAGATATTACCGCAGCAGAGGGAGTCGTTGCGCATATGGCGTACGGACTCGATGAGCATACCGCCGGAACCGCAGGCAGGGTCATAGACGGACTCGCCGGGTTGCGGGTCGAGGATGTTAACGAGCAGTTTGACGACCGGTCTGGCGGTGTAGAACTCACCCGCTTGGGCCTTGCTGTCATCGGCGAACTTCTTGAGCATGATCTCGTAGGCGTCGCCCATGAGGTCGTTGGAGTAGTTGCGATTGCCCAGTTTGAGTTTGGACATATGCTCGATGAGGTTGCTGATACGCTCGTCGGAGAGGACGCGTTTGTCAGTCCATTTCTGCGCGGAGAAGATAGACAGCACACCATAGAGGGTGTCGGGGTTCGCCAATTCGATTTGCCGCATCGCACCGACGAGGGCAGAGCCGACGTTCTCCGTGCGCTCACGCACGTCTTGCCAGTGACAACCGTCGGGTATGTCAAAACGATGTTGCTCCGGTAGGGCGGCGAACTCCTTGTCGCCACCGCTCAGTTCGAGGGCTTCTTCGGTCTCCTCGTCGTACACATCGCTGATGCGCTTGTAATAGAGGAGCGGCGTGATGTAGTCCTTGAAGTTGTCCTGACTCACAGGTCCACGGAGGATGTTACAAGCCTCAAAGATGAAGTTGTAAAGTTCCTGAGCTGTCGTTCTATTTTCGGGTACTGCCATAAGCGGTATAAAGGGTGTTTATCGATTTTCGCTGCAAAAGTACTGCTTTGGAGTGCAAAGATATTGCACAGTATTCAAAAATCTTCAATTATTTCATATTGTGTATTGAATACTACCTGTTTTACTTCTCCTTCGGGGACAAAGAATGGGTAATCAGTTCCCTTACTGTCAAGTATCCGCACTTTGCGTCCAACGGGCAAGGTGGCTCCCTTTTTAACTTTTAGTTCGTATATTTGCTTCGATGCAACGTAATATTGTGTGTATCTACCATTATAATATTCTTTGATCTCTCCTTCATCTTTAAAAAGCGTCTCCCATAGTTGCTCTTGAGGTGGATTCTCCATTAATTTTCTATACCAAAGGAGTAAATCCATGACGATATAGGTAATACTACGGTGCAAATTCACATTTCCGCTTGTTCGCACATAATCTATTACTTTATATGTGAGATCTTTGGACTTATGCGAACCATCCTGAGTGATGTCCAAAAAGTAATCCAGTGATTTCCATAAAGTGGGATGCATTATGGATTTTATAGGTCGATAGTAATCCACCTCTTTACATCCTAAATACGTTAGAACGCCGTTGATGGTTGAAATTTGTGGGATTATCTTATGCTCTTTTAAGCCGTTGGTAATTTGTTCCCATATACCACGTGCGGAATTGAAATATTGCTTTACGTCATTATACTCGACTTTGGCATCATATTCAAATCTCAATGAATCCAGCAACCAAATCTGTCCGTCCTCAATCAGCTCTGCTGCATTAAACTCGTCAGAGAATCGACGACGCAGTTGAAAGTCAATCGTGTTAACCGCATCAACATCTTCCTTGATTTTAGAGAACAAACGGTCAAGGCTGATTTCGATTTTTCCTTTATCAATCCATCTACCTGTATCCTCAAACATCTCTTTTAAACTCTTTCGGTCATCCGAATCACATGCCTGATATAATATGTCTTTCGTACGACCTGTATAAAGGAAAAATGGAATACCTCTTCTCTCATCTTCGTTGTATGTGCGGTTTAGGTCAAATGCTCGTCGAAGACCGCTAATGATTTTTTCATCATCAACAACGATCTCATTGGCATCAAAATTAGCATCAACTATAACGGCATCCACCACACCGATATGCTTTTTCATTGCTTCTCTCAGTTTGGTGCCAGTATTAGCTCGTGCAATAATATTGATTTGATCGTCTCGACGCCAATCTGCAATATCTTTATCAGTAGCTAACTGAAAGATATCATCGTCTGCCCAAATTACATTATACTGTCTCATAATCGTATGGGGTATAAATGTTATCACTTTCTACATCGCCAAGAGGCAACAAAATATCTACAATGACATTCCATTCCTCGTCTGACCGAAGAGCCATATATCCGCCATGTTTCTTCGTTATTTGGTAAACATGGTAGCCTCCTAAGCCACTTCGTCCGGATTTACCGGAGAAGCGCCGCTTAGAGATATAATCTTTAATGGTAAAGCCGTCTGGGAAAGGCAAACCATTATTCCGTACAGAGATTAAAGCAAAGGGTTGCTCATTAAAGAGAACTTTACTTAGCACAAGAAAGATTTGATTACTTTCATTGACTTCTTTCCTAAAGCCGTGACGTCGAGCATTTTCAAACAGGCTGTCCATGAGTACCTGAAGCATAGTAGTATCTACGTCAACAAGCAACTCATCATCTGTGCGAGTCATATCAGCATGACAATCCAGCATATCACAAAGCCTCATCATCTTAATGTATGAGTTCAGAAAGTCGAAAAGATTCACCTTTTCTTTATCAAAGGTCATAGAATCGACGTCCATCGCTTTCACAATACGATTGATATAATACGAAATGCTGATAAGAGCATCTATGTTCTCACCATATTCGGGTGAATTCTTATCGCCACGATACTTTTGCAGGCGACGAATAATCTTTGCCTGATTTCCCCACGGGGTACCAAGCATGTGCGTAATATCTGATGCTGTCTGTTGCAAATTAAGTCTTGCACGGGTGGCATCTATAACGGCTTGACGTTCCTGAAGAGCTGTAGTCTTTGCAGATGCGACAATCCTTTTTTGCTCGTCAGGGTTTGTGTTGATCACAATGGGGATGTTCTTAAAAACATTCCATGTCAATTTCAACGCATAGGAACCACTCATGAAATCCTTAATACGTTGATATTCCAGCAATACATAGATTAAATACTCTACGGAGATATCTTTTGCCGCAAGTCGTAACGCCAAGAAATTACTATGGGCACAGAATGCAGTATCTTCTCTATGCCAATACATCTTGACTCCATTTCCACCTCCTGGTATAAGTACAAGATGAGGACCGAAATATTTTCTATATGCGCGCCCCTCGCGATTTGGGGTCACAGCCGGTGTCTGCATAGAACATACATCAATGAATTCTGATGAAAAATCCTTCGGAGTAACCTCTATCAATGGCTCGTTGGAATTGCATACCTCACCGCGATCTTGAGCCAATAATTCATGGATGAATTTCGGCTGCTCATTAGGACGCAATTCAGAGTTGGCATTCTCGTAAAAGTCGTACGAAAAGACGCAAGATGTCTCTTGAATTTTTTCATATCGAACATATTTGACAATAGATGGATCGTCCGGAGCAAACTTCCGTAGAAGATTGTCAATATCAAGACATTTACGTTTTTTCTCAACCGAAAAGAGTGATTTTGCATTCACAAACCGCACATATTCGTGCTGCTCTTTCGGCGTTATGACAATGATGTATGGAGCAAGATTGGTATTGAGTAACACGGATGGCAACTCAATAATTGTATCTATGATACGCTGCTTGCACAGCCATTCTCGCGTTTCCAGGCTGCGCGGAGACATACAGAATGACGCACTTGAGCATCCTATTACTGATTTCGCACTACGGCTTCGACATGCCTTCCTATAGAAGAATTCTTCATAAGATAAACCATAGTACTCTTGAGGGAGTCTGGATCGACAAAAATCTTTTGCAACCAGTTTAAGCCCCCAGGGCATCATCGCCACAATAGCTTCGGCTTGATCATCCCGCCATGAAGTGAAACAATTTTCACGATAAAATTCGGATGTTTTGGATAAGCCATTAGCGTCTAACCGAATTTGAGAGATGACTGAATTACCCATTTCAATATCTTGACCAATATAAGAAGCATCCAACCTCTCATCTGAAATGGCTATTGATGCCATACCTGCGAATGGGTTGTAGATGCTCTTGCATCCATGCCTCTTTATGATGAATTGGAATAGATTCGACAATTCTTTAGGATAAATACTTTCCGGTGCAGAATAGGATAAATAAGAACACAACAATTCCACCAAATCACGATATTCTTCGCCAGATAATCTGCTATCGCGATACTTCAGCAAAAGGTTCTCATTAAATTCTGTGAAGAATTTCCCTATGTGAGGATAGCTTATTTCCGGGTCAAATAGTGGGTTGATATGAGGTATTAACTCACATCCAGGAATACTAATAGACTCGCTGCTTGTTACTACTATATTATAATCGTGATACAATGCATACAATACCAGCAACAAATCTGCTGTGTCGCGTTTTGATAAAGTTTTTACATTCTGAGAAGTAATAAACTTTTTAAGGACATCGTATTGACGCATTGTATTCATAATCAAATCTCCAAATTAAAGGGTGAAACAATCAATAAATTTTTCTGTTGTTTTCTCGAATCCGGTGCAAAAGTACTGCTTAAGAGTGCTAAGATGTTGCACCGGAAACAGAAAAATGCAATTATTTGTAAAATTTATTGAGTGTTTTCACGTGGTCGCGCATCATATCGCGAACGTTCTGCGGTTCGAGGACTTCGAGTTGGCTACCGAACGAGAGAAGGAGCGCGATGAGTTCGTTGTTAGGGATAACGTCGATAGATATGCGGTACTCCTTATCGTAGTTATGTTGCGATGGATGAAGCGGTTTGTTCTTTATATAAGGATAGCGGTCGGGCGCGACACGCATAACGATATGCTCGACACGTTTGTCCTTGGGGATGGTGACACCGACGATGTCTTCGAAATACTCATCGAAATCCAGTTCTTCCGGTTTCGGCTTGTACTCACCCAACATAGGCGATACAGCCTCAATGCGGTCAAGGGCAAAATTGGTAATGGCGTTGAACTCCGTATTCCAACCGAACAAGAACCATCGGTTGTTGTACTGCTTGAGGTAATACGGGTGTATCTCGCACGTAATCGGTTTGTTCTTCTTGAAGGACTTATAACGGATATTGAGCACCTGCTTGTTAACAATGGCATCAAAGAGCGGCGTGATGTTCTCCAGTCCTTTGAGATCCATGTTCTGCTCAAAACCAATGACGGACTCTTGTGTGCCGTTGAGGTGCAGTTTGTCAGCCAGTTTACTTTGGAGTTCTTCCATCCACTCGAACTGAGGTAGCCCTTTGAAGCGGTTGAGCAACAGGACAGTCTCTTTGAGTTGGTCGAGTTCCTCGTAGGAAAGCGGCATGTTGGCTATCGAGAAGTTCGGATCCTCGTAGGTGTAGTAGGTGCGTTTGCCGTCTTTAGTGCGCTTGATGAGGGCACGGAAGCCAGCTTCGCTCTCCATGAAATTGAGGTCGTTGAAGATCTGACGACGACTGACGGAGATACGTTCGGAGAAGGCACGGTATAAAGCATCCTCGCAGGCACGCTGGAGGTCTTCCCAACTATAACGACCGTGCTTGGCGGACAAGCATTTGTCAATTGCGCGGTAACGCACGTTTGCACCTTTGTTTTGAGCCAT
>AUXO015397181.1_pt1 | contig 30567 bp, 39 predicted proteins | sample 768731 | NCBI WGS metagenome assembly AUXO01 (sample SAMN02715735, study PRJNA202380) | gut metagenome | biome: sheep rumen | host: Ovis aries | place: New Zealand: Palmerston North
TGCTTTGATTTCTTAAATGCAGCATAAATACCGCTTTTAACTTTGTCTGCGCTAAACTCTTCAAACAGACCACTGCTTTTCTTTACTTCCATAATATATCAATAATTTTTACACATATATTTTAGCCCTAGACTTTCAATATATTCTTGGGCATTTGTTATAGTTCTTACGTCGGTTATTTGATTATATTCCGACGTAAATTTAATATAGTCCTCCTGCTCACGTAAATAATCTTCAACTCCACCAGGAAATGCATCTCTCCTGTGTGGCTCTGATAGAATTATGTCGCGAATGAAGTCTATATCTTTGTTTATAAGAAGAATTTTTTCCGGATTAGAGTCTCCACAAAATTCTAGTTCTTTCTTAACTAGTTCTTTGATATTCATTACTCCTACTCCAAAACCCTTCTTAATTCGATAAAAAACAGCATCGGTAACCCCTCTTTCCACTAGAAGATCTGATGTTGTGGATGATATATTCTTTAGTGTGCATAGGTGAAGAAGAGCATAATTTAAATCGTTATACTCAGGCCTATACTCACCAAGAACTTCCTCCATATCCTTCCAAGTCTTAATTAGGGATCGACATACTGAATAATTTGTTTCTTTTTGTCTTTTGTCTAGAGTTATTGATTTAAAAGTTCCAGACATTCCATAATAAAATTCTACCATATATTATTTTGACAGAGATTGTATATCCTCTGTCATTATTAAGAAACAGAACCCCTATTGAGAGCAAAAATGTAGGAAAAGAAATACCCCATCGCTTTTGGCAGTGGGATAAGTTTCTTTTAGAATAAACTTAAGAGATTTTCAATGTCCCCCAGGTCATTATTCTTTACCCTTGTTTCTTCAGTGGTAACCATTTCTTCTTTAGAGACATCATAATAAGAGGTTCCTGGGAAGACTATTTCTTTTTTCTGGATTGCAATTTTTTCCTCATAATTTTCAGAGGCAATCTTAAATTTGCCTACCCAATATTTAGCATACTCTCCTTCAACACTTTCCGGATCATATGGCTCTTCAAACAGACCTTCCTTAGGACGAGGACATTCAAACCTTATCGTTATATCTGTATCGTCCTCCATACTGGTCTGTTGAATTTCCCAAAAGAAATAATCTTTCTTTGAGTTATATTTATAAGTTCCATTAGCACTGAGGAGATCTTCCCAAATATTCGGAATAAGACTTACAACATTCGTAACGGAACCAACAAGGGAACCTGGAACTATGAGAACCTGTTCCTGTACTAAAGCATCACCATTAATCCAAGCTTGTCCCTTTATAGTTTTAGATTCGCTCATATCTATCTAAATTAAATAAGAGGACAACTCGAACCTAATCGATGATATCCTCTTTATCAAATTATACTGCTCCTTCCTTAAGCAGTTTATCTCCGATCTTAAGATAAGAGACTGCATTAAAGAACTCAGCATCTACTTCAGGGAGTTGTATGAATGACACTGGGAAATGCTTTTCTATTTCAGTTATGACTCTAGGATCATTTATATATTTCTTGAATAGATAAGCTCCACCCCCACATACAAGAACACCCTCAATATTATCAAGGACACTCTGATATTTCTCTTCAATTAGATCAAGTATTTTTCCGATATACATGACAGAAAATTCATCTAATTGCTGGGAAAGATCGTATTTTCTTCCTCTCCTTGTCCATATTCCATCAGATTCCATTATAGTCTGTGCCTCTTTTACAGTAATCTTAACTCCATAAGTCTTAAATACATAGTCTACAATACAGTGGGCTATATAAATAACTCCTGTTCCTTGAAGACCGATTGAAGACTTGGAGGAGGCTACTTGATTTGCAACATTAGAGAAATCTGCGGTATTCATTCCAAGGTCGGCAATGAGATAAGAACTCATTAACCTACTGTATCCTTTTCTATTTGTTTCTCTTGGATTTAAACCAAATTCGTTATAGCACTGTTTACAAGCTAGTCCCTGAGGAAGACAGATGAAGTAATTTGTAGACGGATCAATCATTAAAGTATTATAAAGATACTCCAAAAGATCATCCGCTTTATCCATATATGCTAAGGACAAACCAATTATAATATGTTCAGGGTTAAATTTTTTCATGAGATAAGAAATCCAAACCGGAGTTATAGTCTTCATATCTTCATAAGTCTCTAGGGGGAGTATATTTTCTCTACCAACCCTAAGAGCCGTTTCACCAAGAACATAAGTATCAGTTCCAAGCTTAAACATCACGTCATCATCAACTTCAGATGCATCATCAATTTTAGAAACCGCTGATAAGAATTTTAAAAATCTAATTCCACCGGTTTCATCATACATTGCACATTTTATTGAACCATATCCTGTATCTACTGCTAAAATATTTACTTTCTCATCCATAACTTTTATTCTAGTCTTTTTAAAATATTATCAAAACTTTCAATAGCTTCTTTTTCTAATTTCCAACTATTAATATATTTCTTTAGTTCAGTTTTGAGATACTCTAAAGGCATTTTTGGAAGAAGTGCTGTATATGAATTAGCGATTATATATCCGACATTATATTCATTTAGGGGTAATCCTGTTTCTGAATAATTTCGAGATACTACTAATTGATACAGCCCACTTTTATCCCTATTTCCTAGATTTCTATAGGCAAATATTAGTTGTCCTCGGAGAAGGGATTCATAAATAGTTCCCCACACCGAATTAGCTACATCTTGAGCATCTTTCCAACCGTAGACATATTTTAGTCTTTCAACTTCTTTTTCTTCTTCCGTCATAATATTAAAATTTTCCTGATTTACCAAAGCCAGATAGTCCTCGATCAGTATTTTCATCAATATATAATACTTCTTCAAGGGTATCTCTATATACTTTAGAGAGAACGATCTGTGCAATTCTTTCCCCAGGCTCTATTGTTACTTCTTGATTACTAAGATTTATGAGGATTACTTTAACCTCATTTCTATAACCTGCATCAACGGTTCCTGGGGTATTAAGAACTGTAATACCTTCTTTTATTGCAAGTCCACTTCTTGGTCTTACTTGAATTTCCAAATTATCTGGAAGCTCAAAGAAAAGGCCAGTCGGAACTAAGGCCCTTTCAAGCGGCTTTAGTATAATAGGATCTTCAATATTTGCTCTGACATCCATACCAGAGTCTAAGTCTTTGGCATAGGTTGGAAGATCATATTTTGATTTGTTTACTACTTTAATCATATTGTAAAGAATGATGTTCCCGTTTTATTAAATCCAATGAGGTGTAGGTTATTATCATCATCTCTAAAGAAATCTACTTCGCCGGTATATTTTTGTATTTCGGCGTAGCATCCTTTAGCTATGTCTTTTTTCCAGTCTGGATTATATTCATACACTTCATTGAGAATAAACACTCCAGAATTTCCAGAGTCGGCGGAGAATGTTCCAATTTGATTATAGGGATATCCAGAGAAAAGGAGTTCTCGCCTCAGGCTTGCAGCTTTCGTGAGTTTCTTAACAAAAGATATTAAACCTTCTTTCGTTTCAAAACCAGAAATCTCATATACTTCCCAAGATCCGTCTCCTTGTCCGGTAGGTTCCCATATATAATCTGTGATATTTTCTTGATCTATTGTACGATTGTCAAGATCCCAAGACTTTCCCCAATCATCTTTCTTCGCAATATATCCTGGGTCTGTGATAAGTAGTGATTTACGTGCTACTTCCATATTTTAATTTTATTTTTAACCTAAACCACCACGAATTCCCAGATATAAACCTCATACTTCCTATTAATTCTGGTCCTTTCCAAATTTCTCTGACATTAACATAGTATATATCAAAACCGAAATTCTCAGGACTTAAACATACTCTATCTTCAAGTAGTTTTCCAGAATTTATTACCTCTTGTAGATTAGACATTAAGATATCATAATCCTCCGGAAGAAGATATGTTGGCTTCTTTATGTCCTCAAGTGCAAAACAATAATAATTAGGCATACTCATTCTTACAGATTTTCCCTTCTGATCAAAGACTAATTGCCTGGATTCTATATCGTATGACACTTTTATTGGACTTGGGTGGTTGGTTATGATTGTATTTTGATTAAATTCAGTTAAAGAATTAAAAATTTCTATGAGATCATTTTGTAATGTCGTCATAATTAATTTTCACTGGTTGCACAGAATACATCAAAATTCACCATATCGAGAATCTCATAAATTCTACCAACAAGAGCAGAATTTACAGATCCAGAGACATTCTTAATTCTGTCAAGATTCACAATAAGATCAGTGAAAGGATTCTTCATTCCTGCAAACTTATCAGGATCAAAAAGACCAGAATTATTGATGATTTGTTTAATTACTTCGATGATGTCTTGATCCGGGTTAGGTATAATCTTAATGGCGGTCGGATAGTCAAATTGAATAAAGTTATTATCAACTATATTCCACTCGACCATATCACCACTAGGAACACCGGTGGGATTATCTTCATCATCGGTTACATTCTGAATCTGAACTTTATATCCTGCCTTCTCAAGATAGTAATTAACACAGGCAAGATCTTTTCTAGTCATAGTAGAATCAGAATTAATAAGTTCAGCAAGAGGGCCATCTGAAACACCGCCAGTCATAAGAGACAGGTTGTTCTTCAGGAACCCTTTTACAAACTCTTCGATACTCACGCCAAGACTTTCTCTGTCAAAGCGATTTCTTGCGATACATGCTCCTACCTTTGCATTAGAGTCACCGGCAGGAATTGAATAAAGGTTAACTTCAATCATTTTTAAAAATTTAATAGTTCATTCATGTACGGGTCACATATAACTAGATATATAGCCCATAGTCTTTCTTCTAAGTTCGATGAGGAAAACAATAATTTTTCAGTTCCAGAGAAGGTACCTGTCACGAGTATTGCGTCATAGATCTCTGAAAAATCTACATCTTCCCCATTTTGCCAATCTATCTGTTTATCTATAAGATATGCTTCAAAACTTCCATTATTACTGAGCCTAGGATCAAAGATTTCAAATTCCTTTATCCCAAGCGAATTTTTAAGAAGTTCCCAGAAATTTGATATTCTGGCAGTATATCCAAATTGAGCAGATAGAAGTTTATATACCTCTTTTACAGTATTCGTATAGTCTTTATCGTTTTTATTTTTTACGAACATGATCCTAAGTATATTTCACGTAAGGCTATCCAGGATGCTTTCCAAACTAAATTTAGATTTCGTTCCTGTAGCTCTGTTCCCATATAAGATTTTAAGATTCTGTAGTAAGCGTTTTCATCATTTAGCTCAACTGCTCTCTGAAGATCTGGAATTGATATATTGGTATTCTCCCACTTGAATCTATCAATGACTAAGAACTTATTAAGATCCAAGTCCGTTGATATATTATCAAGACTCCGAAGATATTTTCTCATCCTTGCCAGTCTTTCCGTGCATAAAGGATTTCCACATTTGAGGTTTGATCCATAAATGTCTTTTTCAGAAAGTTTATACCCACATGAACAGGTTGGCCAAGAATAATTTCCATCTCCGGGCTTAAAACATTCTCCTATCTGAGGAATAGTTGAGTTGGCTAGGATAACTGAAACTTCTGCCCCTGGAGTTATATTTTTCTTTATAAGTTTAGATACACTTCCAGCACTTGGTTTAGTTACCGTAGTTCCGTGCAGTATTACAGGATCAATTAATACATTGGCAGACCATGAATCTTTTCCTTTAGGATTTTGATTATTCCACCGTATTCCTTTAACTGTTGTCTTTATTACGGCATCGGAACCAGCACCTGCACCAGCAAATTTTAATCCTCTTACTACTTCCCCTTTCTTTGTATATTGAATCCATCCGTCATTTAGGAAAAATCCGGTGGAGGTCTTTGTATGATCTGTCTCACAATAGCCTGGATTCTTTTCTAGTTCCTCTAGGGTAAATATATCGGCAGGCGCGAATTTTATGTGGCCATCGATATCAGATACTACAGTAGGAAAAGATTTGATTACGTCTCTATAATCCATTTGGGAAATTGCTATACCCGACGGAGAATCATCACAGTAATATCTATAGGCTCTAAGAGTAAGAAGATTTTTAGCATCTTCAATGATATCGTCCTTTTTACCATTGATAATTCCATTTACTTTCTGTCGTGCACGTTCAGGATTTAAATTTCCTATTCTATCAAGATCTATAAGACACTCACATTGAACTGCCACAATACCTGTCGGAAATTTAGGAGCAAAACCAAGCCCTAGAATTTTCCAAGATTGATTAATTCCATACCCAAGAGATGAGTTTCCACAAGTAACTGCCTGTTTAGGAACTCCAGTAGCTGGATCTATATAAATTGCAAGAGAAGTTCCGTCATATTTTAAAAGATAGTATGAATCATTCCCACAAGATTTTATAGCATCAAGCATCGACCCTACCACCTTCTCTTTTTTAAATTTTGTTATATATTCATTTTTATATCTCTCTCCTTTTGGGAAAAATGTTTCAAATATATAATCTCTTACAATAAATTTGTCTTCCTCTATGGCCCTTTTTTCTAGTTCATCATATTCAGAATCACTAAGCCCTGTTGGAATACTATCAACATAATAGTCTTTGGCCGCCTTTATCAGGACAGCCCATTTTTCTAATATATTATTTTCAATTTTCATATCATTTATAAGAAATTAAAAGATAAAAATATTTCTATTCCTATCTTTTAATTATAATTATCCGAGGAGTTTTTCTAGAATAATAGCCCTAATTTCTTTCTGGAAAAGATCATAGCAGTTATCTTCCTCCGGAATATATGAATCTCCGGGCTTGACAGCAGCAGTGTACTCTTCTCCATCATCATTCTTTCGTACTATTAACTTATATCCTCTCTTCTGAAGGAAAAAATCAATCTCCTCATCCGTCCACAATAGACCAAATGGCCTGTCAGCCATTAGAAAGCTCATTAATGGGTTAATTCCACCCATCATATTTTCTTCGTCTCCCATATATTATTTTTTATATCATAGATAAGAAATACACGTCACCAAAAGCGCAAAAAATTAAATAACCGTCCCCGAAAAGGGAAACGGTTATGATATTATTTATCTTCCTTAGCTGGTTCATCAACAATAGAGCAGTCAACAAGGAGAATCATAGAGGCCGTTGAGATAGCTACTTCAAGAGCCACTCTAATCACTTTTGCAGAGTCAAGGATACCATCATCGATAAGATTACAGAACTTTTTGATTTTTGCATTAAAGCCATAATTCTCTCTCTTACTCTTTTCAACGGTTTCAAGGATCACGTCAGATTTGGCACCGGCATTTTCTGCGACGGTTCTTGTGATGGTCGGAAGTGAGGAGAATACAATTTCTGCCCCAAGTTTTTCATCGCCCTCCAAAGTCTTCCAGAATCCTGCATCCTTATAGGCTTCTTTGGCTCCCTTAAGATAGATATAACCACTACCCGGAACGCATCCTTCAGAAATTGCACACTTAGAGGCCAGGATTGCATCGTCTACAGTCTGTTTTCTATTTTTCTTTTCAGCGTCTGTAGCACCACCAACTTTAATCACAGCAATACCACCGGCCAGACTTGCAAGTCTTTTCTCAAACTTAGTCTTATCATAGTCACTGATATCTGGACTTGCAAGACGTAACTTAATTATGTTTGCCCGATCTTGAATTTTTGTAGGATCGCCCTGACCTTGATAGATTATAGTGCTATCTCTAGATACTACAATCTTCTCAGCAGCACCAAGATGTTCTAAAGTAGCATCCACCAGAGATACACCATTTTCCTTGCAGAGATGAGTTGCACCGGTTGCCACGGCTATATCTTCCATGATATTTTTTCGTGAATCACCAAAATCTACGCCCTTGACTACACAACATCTGATAGCTCCGCGAACCGTCGTATTATAGAGAAGCATTAAATTAACGTTCTCATCAATATCATCGCAGACAATAAGGAAAGGACGGCCGGATTTAGATAAGTTATCGAGAATATTTGCAATCTGTGCTACATTGGAAATCTTTTCACCAACTACCATTACGTAGCAGTTCTCCATTACACAGGTACCATCTTCTTCGGTTGCATAATTAGGACTTACCCAACCACGGTCAAGCTTCATACCAACAACGGTGTCAATTACAGTATCAAGACCCGAAGCCATATCAGCGGTAATAACACCGTTAATACCAACCTTGGACATCCCTTCTACAATGAGATTTCCAACTTCAGGATCATTGTTTGCAGAAATCGTTGCCACCTTTCTTATCTTTTCAAGGTCTCCGTCAATGGGAATTGCTTTTGTTTTGATATAATCTTCCATCCATCGACCTGCCTTTAACATACCTGCCTTAACCTCATTCATATTGGCGCCAGAGTTAATTGCCCTCTGCCCCTTTTCAATGAACTCTTTAACGAGGATAGTTGTGGTAGAAGTAGCATCACCGGCCACAGATTCAACCTGAGAAGCAGCTTTTTTTATGAGTTGTGCACCCATATTTAAAGCTGGATCACTGAAAGATATGGACTTACAGATAGTACTTCCATCTCTACTAATATCGGGAATACCAAAATCAGTAGAAATTGCTACCGCCTTTCCAGCAGGACCAAGGCTAACTTTAACTGCGTTAGCTACTTTGATAGCACCTTCGATAATTTCTCTTTGTGCTTTGTTTCCGTAATTAATAATTTTTCCTTCCATGTTACTTACAGTATTACAATTACTTCACTTGTTGTTATTACTCTGTACTTAATTCCATCCTCCACGATCTCTTTTCCAGCTCCAGGATAGAATCGGATCTTGTCTCCAACTTTGACCTCTTCGACTTTAGCTCCGACACTAATAACTTCACCTGTTTCATAGCCAAGTGTGTTTTCAGGAATTTCAAGGTTACCTATTTTCTTATAGGCTCCTTCATTAATAACCTTAATAAGAATTTTTGATTCAATTACTTTCATAAGTTTTTATTTTAATATCAAAGATAAGAGAATTACTCCTCAAAAAACGCAAATTTTAATAATTCTGTAGATAATGTTTCAAAGGACACCGGAAATCTTATTTTCCTTGTTCTTTTAATCTCAGAATTGTCGTCAAGACGGTATAATATTAAGTTTTCTTGATCATAGCACTTAATTACCATTGATTGTATTCCATCTAGAAATACATAGAATGCCCCGAGATGAAACATTACTATGTAAGTATTGTAAAATATATTCTCTATTAGAGGAATATTTTTAATATCTAAAATCTCTATAGGATTTGAGAAAATAGTAGTATCCTGGTCCACCATTAAGATCTGGTTTTATATCGATTTTATAAACTGGCCACTCCTGGTTAATTGGGGGGATATCTATTACATCATTCCACCTTCGTAATATTCTATCGGGGTCAAAGAAATCCCAACCTTTCCCTATTCCTTCTATGGTGGCTGATTTTCCATTGACCTTTAACATCACTGGGGCTTCATCATCAGACCCTGTAAAAAATCCTGGGTCATATATAAAAATATCACCATCTACAATATCTTTAAATGGAAAGATCGTCATGTGTTCATTTCTTATCCCTGGAAATCCAAGTTTGAGATCAGATAAACGGTCCTTCATTATATTAACTTGGTGAGGCCAGTCTTTGTATCCGAAAGATCTAGATATCTTTATTAATACCTCATCATTTACCATAAGAGATCATTTTATTGTAGAAATTATCTGGATCATCCCAATATACCTCAAGGCAATATTTGAGAAATTCATAATCTTCTCCCTTATCATCCTCAAGATCAGCATTAAGAAGACTAGATATAATCGATTTTCTTAACATTCCGATCTTAAGAAGACATAGCTGATTTCTTTCTTGAGATCCCGATATAATTATTTCTTTAATCTTTGTGCTTAATTCTGTCAAAGATTTTCTCGAGCTCTTCATCTTCTCTATCCCTAAGTTCTGCCAGACTAAATATCACTAGGTCCTTTAGACTATCAATATTCAGGTTGGTATCTCTTTTTTCATTATTAATAGTATATTTAATATGTACTTCAAAGTTTCTACCTATTCCTAGAACTTCTTCAATTAACCTAAGATTTTCTAGCCTTTTCTGAAGTTTCTTTAATTCTTTATTATATTCCTCTTTCATATAATTCTTTCATCCTAAGAATTGTTTCGTCACATTCCTCGGGGGTTACTTTTGATTTAATTATATTTATTAGTTTTATAAAAAAATCACGTTCCTTGTTTTCTTTAGGAATTTCTTGAATAAGCCCAACCAAGGATTTTCTATATTCTCTAAGAACGTGAATATATACCGCTCTTTCTCTAGTATCGATGAGCCTGTAATATACTATGTTTCGTCCTTTAGCAAACATAGTTCTTATTTTAAATTCTAAATCATTCATCATAAATAAGAGTTAAAGCCTTAAATATAAGATGAAAATAATAGATAATAAGAAAGACTATTATGATTATGTAAGTGGAATATACGGAGTTGATGAGGATATAACTTATGATAGAAGAGGGTCAATTCCGTCTAAGCAAATTAAAGAAACCATCCATGAGTTTGATAATGAAGTTTTACCATACGCTACGGATGAGTGGACGTATATAACGGTAGTAGCTGGAATGAAGGTCTGGAATATAGAACTTCATAGAGAAATTGTAAGTGGAAAAATTAATCTCTCTGCAAGATTGTGGACTGGAATAAGAACATACAAAGTGTACAAATACCTTCCTCCCAGCTTTCCTTTTTCAGAGCACCCTGAATCCTATTTATCAAAAGAATCACCACTCGTGCTTCTAGTGAATGTAGATAGGTGGTGGGGAGTAAAGGGGAAGGTAATAAAAAATCCAATTCTCTCTGGTCTCCCAATCGTATCACTCCTCCCGGCTGAAGAGGTGTGGCAAGGAATCTATGATTACCTGATTAAAATACGAGAGCCGGATATAACAGATAATAGAACAGATATAGAGAAACTGGAGGCTCATGGATTTGATAAAAAGACCAGTTTTAGAAAAGATAAAAAAGAGTAGAAATTAATCTACTCTTTCTTTTTTACTCAACTCCTACAGTTATGGAGTCGTCTTTGAGGTCCACCGAAATCTTCTTTTTCCCATGAAGATCATCGATATTCAGCAATTCTTCACAGATCTTATCGACAATACATTTGTCTATTTCTGTCTGAAGATTTCTTGCTCCATATCTCTTATCTACCCTATCAAGGACATACTTTTTGGCTTCTTTTGTAAGAGACACTGACATTCCACGCTTCTTCATTCTTTCTTTAAACTTGGTAAATTCGATATCAAAGATTTTATCCATCTCTTTATCACCAAGACTATTGAATACGCAGATTCCGGTGAGTCGTCCGATAAGTTCTGGAGGAAAGCTCTTATTTATAGCCTTCATAATTACGGACTTATCCTCCTTTGATTTTGTTTCAGCATCCTTCGTTCCAAACCCAATTCCATCACCCTTAAGAACAAGCTCTTTAGTTCCGGTATTAGAGGTGAAGATTATAACTGCATCTCTAAAGGACACTTCGATATTATTTGAAAGTCTTATGAATCCCGTTGATAAGATGTTCAAGAATACGGATTTGACAATTTCTGGTGCACACTTATCGATTTCATCTACAAGGAGAACTATACTCGGGCGTTCTCTCACTTTGTCAAGAAGCGGCGGGTCATTATATCCAACATAACCACTACTTGAGCCTAGAAGTTTAGAGACGGCGTGGTGTTCATTGAGCTCTCCGCAGTCGATTCTCAGCATAGCCTTTTCATCACCAAATATATTAATTGCTACCTGTCTGGCTAATTCAGTTTTACCAACACCGGTCGGACCACACCATAAGAAGGAGGCGATGGGTTTTGTTTCATCTCTAAGCCCAAGATAACTACGACTTAAAGACTTACATACATCTTCTATAGCCTCTTGCTGGCCGATGATAACTTTCCCGAGATTAGCCTTCATTCCACGAAGTTTAGAAAGTTCTGGATTTAATATCTTATCCACCGGAATACCAGTAGACTTTGATACGATATCTGCCACAGTATCTATAGTTACCTCTGGCCAGGCGTCTTTCTTTCCAGGACTGAGAAGATTTTTAAGTTCTTCCCTAAGTTTTTCTTCTTCGCTCTTCTTTTCTCTGGCTTTTACAAAATCAAGATCCTTTGTAAACTTGACTTTTTCCTCCTCTGCTGTTTTGATCTTAGTTTCAAGTTCCTTTATCTGATCCTCATTTCTTGCCACAGAGAGTTTAGTTTGAGCTCCGGCGGTATCCATTAAGTCTATCGCCTTGTCTGGATTTCTTCTGTCATAGATATACTTCTCACTCCATTCAGCGCAAGCTTTAAGGACATCAGCGGTATACTTAACATGATGAAACTCTGAATATTTCTTACTAAGACCTTTGAGAATTTTAATTACTTCTTCAGTTTTTGGCTCTTCAACTAGGACTTTCTGAAACCTTCTCTTTAGTGCTCCATCCTTTTCAATGTATTTTTTATACTCGTCAAGAGTTGTTGAAGCAATAACCGTGATTTCGCCTCTTCCAAGATATGGCTTTATAAAATCGGCCATAGAAGAAGAGTTATCAGTTGCAGCTTGGTGGAACTCGTCGATATAGAGAATAATATCTTTATTTTCAACAAGCTCTTTACATATATTTTGAATTCGCTCTTCCCACTGTCCTCTAAATTGAGTTCCAGAAAGAAGACCCATTGCGGATACAGAATATATTTTCTTATCTTTTAGTTCTCTTACTGTATTTCCATTAGCAAGATTTTGTGCCAGAGCCTCAACGATAGCGGATTTTCCAGCTCCAGGCTCACCTAAGAGAATGGCATTGCATTTCTTTCTACAGCATAGAATTTGTGTTAACTGCTGCAGCTCTTTATCTCGGCCAACAACAGGGTCATAGTCCCCGTTTTTAGCTTTTTCCGTCATATTTACCCCGAACTGATCTAGTGTCGGAGTTTTTGAATTAGGATCAACTCTCTTCGATGCAATAGGGCCCTCTGATCCAGCGTTCTCAAATCTCCTCTCATCATCAGACTTATCAGAGTCTTTATCCTCTGGAGAATCGTTGTTTCCGAGAAGCTGATCTATGAATCCCTTAGGAATACCAGCATTATCTGCTATTTTCTTAAGTCCATTTAATTTTTTATCTTGGAAAGTCTCTGAGGTAATGGAGTATTTTTCTAAGATTCTTATACTCTCCTCATCTTTTTCCAATAACATAGAAGGAATCATATCATCCGCCGTAAGCTCGTCTCCAATTTGACCTCTTAAGACAGAAGACACCATTTCTCTGCCCTTTTTTGCCCTTTGAAACACTCTTTCCAATGAATCTGATAGATTGATTTCCTCTCCTTTATCAAATAAATTGCTGAGAATTGATTTCTTTCTTTCAGAGAGAACTAATTCCCATACCTCTTCCATCATATTTAGAATATCTCTCTGAGGGAGTTGATGAATTAATTCATAAAATTCCGGAGATTCATAATCTATGTCCTTTCTGCCAGAATTATAATGATATAAAGCAGAATATACAAATAGATTAAGTGAAATTTCTTTTAGATTGATGTCTTGGGCAAAATCGTGGGAAACATTAAATAACATTGAAATTTCCCGTGACATATTGAATGATTCTTTTGACATATTGTATTATTTTAATCAAATATAAGAATTTAAAAGGTGAGTATTCCCCACCTTTTATCTTATATAATCTGTTTTTTGATCCTTCCAGTTTATATCTGCCTGAATATCACCATCATTGTAGTATCTCAGGTCTAATTTTTCAAACCCCGAAAGATCTGACAATTCTCTAGCCAGGTTAGCGATTTTATGTACGATCTCCCTTGATTTTCTATATTTTATCATTCTAAGATAAATTTGAGGATATTCTATCGGACTTACCTGTATAGAAATTTTTCCTTCTGGCATCTTGAAGTCTCCATTCTCTATTTCGTATGCATACTCCCAAGGACTAGGTCTATTTTCATCATCTAAAGGACGATCTGTTGCTCTAAGAACATCCCCATCCTTGAATATAGTAATGGATCTTCCCTCTCCAAAGGTTTTATCGTATTTCTCGAATAGATCTTCTTTCGTAAGATTTGGATCTTCATCAAACCAGTCTTGGAAAATATCTTTTATGTATCCAATAGTTTTTCCTGCCTTGAGATTATATCTTGTCATAATAGATGCTCCGGAAACTGGCTGAAGGATTTTATTCTTCGTAATTCCCAGTCCCCTTTCAATCACCTCATTCCACTTTTCCCAGAATGATTTAGTTTGGCCTGGCATATTATATTCTGGTGCATGGGAGAGGTTGTCTGCATTAATAAGAATCATTAAATCCTCTAAATATCTACCACACTCTCTATAAATTTTTCTCGTTGTTTTCAAAGATCCGGTATATGTATGAGAACTATAATCATAAAGAGATTTAATTCTCATGTGATTTTGAATAAGATCTTTGACATAAGATATAGTGTCGTTTGAATAGTGCAGCCTAGAGAGAATAATTTCTGCCATATCAGCGCTATATAATTCATGAAGGTGATATGAAAAATGACCGTCTGGCTCTACTTTATGATTCCTATATTTGGATATATCGTGAAGAAGGGCCGCTAAACGTAACTCTAGTTCTCTATAATTCACTCTTGTTTCTGATACTATACTTAAAACACTAAGAAGGTGTTCAGATAGTGTCATTGAGTGGTATTTGGAGTTCTGATTGAAATCCCAGCCTTCTTCAAGTTCAGGAATTATATTTTCCAAAAGACCAGAGGCATGAAGATCTCTGATTGCACCAACTGGATCATCAGAAGTTAGCATTTTAGAGAACTCATCATTTATCCTCTCTTTAGATAATTCATAATACTCCTTGTAGGGCTTAATCTTTTCAAGAACGAATGGCATTATTGTAAATCCTTTCTGATAAGCAAATCTAAAAGCCCTTAGCATTCTTAAAGGATCATCTCTAAAGGTCAATTCTGGATCAAGTGGAGTTCTTAAGACTTTATTTTTCACATCTTCAATCCCATAACCCGTCGGATCTAAGATTTCTTCAGTAACTACATTCATATACAATGCATTACAACAGAAATCCCGTCTCTTTGCATCTTCTTGAATTGATGTATACTGGATAGAGTCTGGCTTTCTTGGTCCCTCATTGTAAGATTCTGTTCTAGGAATCACACACTCTATGTCAATTGGACCGGAGGGAAGGATAAGAGAGAATTTTGCAGTACCATATCTAAGATACACAACAAAATCTTTAGTTACCTCTGACCAATTTTTCTTAAGATATTCCATAAAGTCGGCAGATCCAGTCGGAGAATCTATACACAGATCTATATCTTTTATTTCCCTCTTGAGGATAAGGTCACGTACTGCTCCACCAACCATGTATACATCCTTATCTTTTCCCCAAGAAATAACTATTTTCTTTAATAAATTTAATGCTTGATTATATATTAAATCTGTCATATCAAATATAAGAAAAATAAGATACCTAGAACCCATTTCTGAATTCTAGGTACAATCTCCTAAGCAGCCATGATCAAACAGCCGCGGTATAACTGCAAAACCGCTACACCCCGAAAGGTGATAAACTTTAACCATGGATTTTGTCTATCTTTAAGTCTTAAGCTTATAATCTTTTTCTGGTTCATGAGCTTTAAACTTTAAACTTTCTAGCTTTTATCTTTAAGCTTTCATCATCATTAAATAAACGTAGTGCTTTTCAACAACACTAAGATGAATAACTTTAATTATAAAGCTAACAGGCTTTGTTTTTACCTCTCATGCCTGCGTTAAATATGAGGGCGTTATTTTTAGCTATTTTCGCTTAAGTATTGGTTTTGAATATATATAAAGGATAGCCTATTATATAGTGATTAATCATCGACGTCGATGAATGTTGTAGAGTTAGACTCAGACAACGCGAAATCAACATTTGTGTTAAAATCTTGAATTTCTTTCTCGAGTGCTTGGATCTTATCACTTAGGCTGATCGGATCTACAAAACTAACTTCGTAGAGCTTCTCCATACTTTCCAAAACCTTCTTTTCGACTTCAGGATCCTTAGACGCACCAGCAGTGGTCATATTTTTCACCTGTTCGTCAATTCGTCTACGATTTTCTTCCTCTGCATTATCGTATTCCCTTTGAGCCTTTGTTTGCAGGTTCTTCATGAAATTGAGGCGGTCTTCCTTGAAAATTATATTATTCTTCATAATCAGGGCTTCCTCAACAGTCATTTCCTTGTCGCCGATCTTGACCATAGTCACAGCATTAGATTTCTCAACCTTCACCTTTATCTGGTGAATTCGATCTTCCAATGCAGTAACCTTCTGCCATTGTTCTTTTGCTTTATCAGCAAAATCTTCCGGCTTCATAGAATTATTTGGACTACGAAGTTTGCTTCCATGCTTTACAGCAATAAGGTTAAGTTTTCTAACTTCACTAGAATATCTAGCCTTGAGTGTTTTGAGCTCACTGAGAGCCCTAGTAATCGTATACTTCATAATTATCTTTGAACTTTTGTTATCGTATCGAATTTAGTGGTCCGATTCAAACGGACTATTCTCATCTAATATAAGAATTTGAGCGGTTTGTCCCTCTTAAGCCTACTCACTAAACTCATGGTTGGAGTGTTGAAAAATAATCACCTTATAGGCCAGACCGAATCATTACGATTCTTCTCGGTAACTTACGTCCTCTCGTCCCTAAGATCGCAACCTATATTACATAAGCTGCGACGACCCATAATGTATAAAATAATATATGAATTTTGTGTCTCGAAATTGGCTATTTATTAGGGGTGGGACTTGTTATTTCAGAGATTAATCCCACCCAAACGTTTTGTTATGCCTACTTACAAATCGTTCATATATAAGAATTTGGGCGCTTTGTTTTTCTTATAGATGATATGAATATAGCGTTAGTAGCACACGACAGTAGAAAGAAAGAATTAATTGAGTGGGTAACATATAATCTAAATGAGCTTAAGAATCATAATTTATATGCTACCGGAACTACTGGAAAATTGATTAGTGAAGTATCATACGCCGACTGTCTTGATGAAGATGGAAATATTGTCAGAGGAATTGTACGGCATTATCCGTTTAAGGATAAAATTACTTGCCTTCATTCTGGTCCTCTTGGTGGAGATGCCGAAATAGGTGGAATGATTGCAAATGAGAAAATAGATGTCCTGATATTTTTCTGTGACAATCTAATTCAGCAAGGTCACCAGAATGATATTTATGGATTAACTAGACTTGCATCTCTATATAACATAGCATTTGCAACAAACCGTACAACCGCTGACATGATTCTTACATCTCCATTATTTAAAGATCCAGAGTATAAGAGAATATTACCGGGAGCAATCGAAAGTTATAAAAACCGTGATATTAAATGAAGCCTCAAATCCTTATATATAGGTTTAGGTTTTAATACACGCATTAAAGTATGGTGGTTATGCTCTGGATGTCGAGATGATATCTGGAGCATAAATTTTTTCTTACTTATGTTTGGAATAAAATATAATATAAATACTTGTGATAAGATTTATAACGAGCTAATGATTCACTTAACTCCGATTTGTCCAAATAATTGTCACTTCTGTATAGACAAAAATAATAAAGGATCAGGACTTTTGACGCCAAAAATTGATAATATCATAAAAGCAATCGGAACTAAGAGTGAGCTCATAGACTCTATTACTATAAGTGGAGGAGAGCCACTATTATATTCAAAGAGTTGTTTAGATCTAATTAATGGGGTTAGAGAAAATTATCCACACCTGAAGATAAGTCTGATAACAACTCTTCCTACAACATATTCTGTTCCAGTAGATATTCTTGTAGACAAATGTGACCAAGTTTCAATTTCTGTATTGAGTTATAGAAAGCACATTAGAAGTAAGATCTTAAATAATAATTATATAGTAGATATAAATGATACATTAAAGTCTTTACTCCCCTGGAAAGATAAAATAACACTCAGTTTTAATTTGATTAAGGATCTTTTTGATAAAGAGGAAGATGTATATTATAATCTAAAATATTATAATACAATGGGATTTGTAAATTTTAGGTTACAAGAGCTTACTGACTGTGAAGATCTTTATGTATCAATAAATGATATATTCCCAAACTTGAAATTAGGAAATCCATTTTCGTGTGGATGTCTTAAGGAGGTTGATCTTAGGGAATACATTGGAGCGGACTTCTCTGGAAAAGTTAAGATAAAGAGAGCATGTTTTCTAGTTTGCTCTAAGTGTAGGGCAGACTTTAGGGATCTTATAAAAGCAGCTACACGAAAACCAAAGGAAAATACTTTTGGTGTAGTATATGAAAATGGAGTTATAAAACCATATTGGGAATGAAAATAGATATTACAAGATTAGTAAAGAAAATAGTAAAAGAAAGAGCAAAAAGCAGTAGCGGTAGTGATGATGATTACGGCTGTGGTAGCAGCTCAGCCTATAATTATAGGTGTGGTAGTGGTAGCTCACCTGGAGGACGATGTTAAGTCCTCTTTTTGCTTTTCCCAGGGCCCGTAGTTCTTACTTCTGAAAATAAAACTTTAAAATAAATAATATGAAAATAGTATTGTCTAGTGTTGATATAAATGATCAACAGGGTCCGGGCATAGCTGGAATGATAAAACATATTGAAAAAATTGGTAGAGTCAGTTATCAGTCCTATGATAGGATGACTGAAGATTCGGCCGAGAGATTTGTCGATATGTTGTCTAATAATGGACACTGGAATCCACTCTCTTTCGGAACAGTGTATATGATTATTCCAGGATATGACGCAGACCTAATTGATAAATTTACTAATCCTCTCAATACACAAACTACTCCTTTCTCTAGGTGGCATGTTACAGATGAGGGTGATATTCTTCTTACTACAAATTATAGAATATGTCTACAGCTTGGGGTAGGGATGGATATTATTGAAAGATATTGGAGAGAACCGACGGATAAGTTTTTTCATAGGGCTACCACACACTGGATTTGTTCAAGAGGAGTTTCCCACGAACTAGTCCGTCATGGTTGCCTTAGGTTTAATCAGGAATCTCAAAGATGGATCTCCTATTCAAAAGAAAGATTTGGTGGAGAGATCAAATATATAGTCCCAGAGTGGATATATAGGGTAAGAGATTATTATCTTTCACAATATCCTGAAGCTCTCGAAATGGATGGAGTCGAGTTATGGAATTTCTTTAAGGATAAAGACAAAACTGTATCGCGGCATCATAATGATTGGGTGAGAACAGAAGAGGATTATATTTATGAAACTACAGTAGAAGACCCCAATTCATTCAAACTAAGACCAGAGGAGGCTAGAGGAGTATTGAATAATGATACAAAAACTGAATTATACGCAATAGGATATACTTCAGATTGGTTTTATCATGTTCCTGAGGGAAGTAAAGAGAAGGCTGGGTTCTTTGACCTAAGGTGTGACAAAGCGGCTCATCCAGACTTTAGAGTTCTCGCCGAAAGCCTAAGGGATCAAATGGCGTCAGCAGGATTTGATAAATTAAAATGAGCCAAAAATATCCATACTACTCTATATATTCTGTAGAGTGCGGTCAAATATCAAAAACTAATTCATATCGGTTATCTGAATCTAGAGAATCAGAAGAATTCCTAGAGACAAAAGCCAGAGAATTTGCTGATAAAACTGGAAAGGCACATTTGATTTTAATATTTAGAGGACCATATTCTTCAGATCTTGTAGAAGTAGTGTGGCCAGGAGGATTATATAAATGGAAAATACAGGGATAGTAGATTTTAAAGAAAATGTAAAGTCCAGATATTTTATGGAGTATGAAGACTTTTGTGAAGTAAGGCTTGGTATAGAGTATCCTGAAGAGGGGTACTGTTATAAATGCAGTAGTGAATTGGTTCCACTTACTTGGTTAGATCCCGAGTTTTACTTCCAACCTTGTCAACATTGCAGCCAATCAAAAAGAAGAAATGCTGCAATAAAAGAGGAGATGATTATGGCCATGAAGGATTTTTACAATAAAATTCTTGGTGATAGGTATTATCAATTATTCTTAGTTGATGGTATATATCTTTCTACAACATTTCCCCATAAATACTCCACTTTTAAGAAGGTTGTAGATTCTTTATCTCCTCCCTCTAGAAATGAAATTTGGTTCTTAGATTGGAATCCGGGTTATCCAAAAATAATTTCACCAGAGAATCTCGATGGAATAAAAATAGTTAATCTTACTAAACTTTATGACGAACCTGAACTTGGAAAGAAACAAATTAAGGTTGGAGATTATGAGATTACTATGCCGGAGATGATAGAATTTGATAAAAGACACCACTCACGATATGCCCTCATGAATAAAAAGGGAGATAGAAAATCAAAACGTCTTAAGATCGGAAAGAATGTTGTCAAGTTTTATAATTCTGATGACCCTGGAGTAAAGTCTATATTCAAACTCACTAAAGGAGGAGAAAGTACAGCAATCCGAAGTTTAAGCTATCAGGATTTTGTCATTATAAAATTAGCTATAATGAGAGATAAGGCATTTATGAGGCTAATCTTTGATATTATCTTGGAAACTAGTAGAACAGCGGGAGTAGTAAAAGATACAATATTCCTAAAGAATACTATAAACTTAGATAAAGAAAAAGATACTGCCGTTAATTTTATATGGTCTCCTTTCTCGGAGTTTAAAAATGATAATGACATTAATATATCTATAATATGAAAAAGTTTAAAATAAAATCAGTTGGAATATTTGCACATGAAACTAGAACATATGCGTCTCCAATTCATATAGACTATGTTTACACTAATATAAACTCCATGAACGAAGACCTTACGGCCGGGTTGCTTGGGAATAGTAATACAGAGCTTGTTACCTATGTTGACTATCTTGATACTGTGGATAGACAATTATCGTTCCATGCTCGGAGGCTTGGTAGAGAAAAGATTAATTACCTTCTTGTTGATGCTTCTTGTGATTTTGAAAAATATAGAGATGTCCTTGAGGGTATGGTCGATATGGGTCTTGTCGAAAATATCGGGGTTGCAATTAACGATAAGATTGAAATAGATCGGTTGGAGGAAATTAAGAAAGTGGTTGATTTTGGGTATATATCTATGGAAGTCTCGCCTGATAATTTTCAAAAGAAGGTGATAGATTGGTGTGAAGACAAGAACATTTGTATATTTGGCACTAATCCTCTAGGAAATAATACAGAAGAAAATACAAAGATATACTCCTTACCTTATCTTCTAAACTTCGCTTCATTATATTCAGACATAGTATTTGTAAGTCTTGAACCAACGTACATAAATTATCTTGGAAGTAATATCGATAAGGAGGTCGATGAGAGTATTTATAATATAAAAGAAATAGAAAGAAAAGCAAAAGAAGTGAAGACTAAAGTAATTCCTTTCCTTAAGTTACTAGACGGAAAACTTCTCTTGCCAACATATGATAATCTTTTATACAAAGAAGTTGAAATCGGGAAATCGTTTAGTTCTACGTGTCTTATTGACTGTCCTGATGAAAACTTAGAAGAAATAAAGAATCTATTTAATTCTAGATATATTCCGGAAGATAAGAAGGGAGGAAGTACACTATCATATTTCCTTCCGACTGTACTTAGATATCTAGAGACAAATATGAGTGACTATAGTAATAAATATTTCCTCATAGGGCCTGAAGTCCTAATAATTGATCTATATCGAGAAAGTAGATTTAGATTATTTAAGAAAAATATAAAGGAGAGTAGGATAACATATGTTATCCACGTAACTCCTGAAAATGAAATTATGTTGGGTGATTTAACCCAAGAATTTAAAAACAATAATAATTAAAAGATTATGAGAATATTTAATGCAACTAAAGCAGCTTTATCGTTTTCCTTGCCTAACGGGCAGCAGGTAACTATTCCTGGAAAGTCTGTTTCTGGTGACATCATGGCAAATGCTGACTTTCTCTCTACGCTCGTTTCTTCCTACACTCAGGATGAATTAGCATTTATTGTAGGTGGTCCTTATGAACTGAACATCTGTGCTGGTATTCCGACTGTAACTACTTATGTGGTTCAGACTTTGGATGAGGCCTTGCAGAGATTTGGACTTAAGGAAGAAGAAAAGAAAGCTCCAGTCGAGGAAGAAGTAGACGAGCAGGAAACTCCAATCGTGGAAGAGGTCACTGAAACTGAAGAAAATCTCCCGAAAAAACCAGAACCTAAGAAGCGTGGTGGAAGTCGGAAGAAGAAGGAAGAGAATTAATTTCTGGGGAGGTAAAAATAAAGCCTCCCCTAAAATTTCAAAGTATGATAGACTACAAAGAAGTTCATAAAAAAGACGGAAGTACTTTAATATTTTGTAATCTAGAAGAACTGGCTAAGTACTGCTATAATGTAAAGTCTACAGAAGAATTAGACCTTGTAGCGGAAACTCAAGGAGATGAATATATATGTCATTGCCCATGGTGTAAAGCTGAAGGTCACAGAAAACATAAATTGTATATAACTAAAGATTTTGAAGTCGGACATTGTTTCGTATGTTGTAGAAACTTCGTAAATGTAACCGACAAAGTAGATGTCTCATTTACAATACCAGACTTTAGTAAACAACTTTTTGGGTGGCAGGGATTCACTCCAGTAAAATTGACGGATCCTACGTGGACTTTGGATAGGTATAAATATGAGTTTGATGACTATGATGAAGTAGGCGTTAAATACTTAGAATCAAGGCATAAATTCATGAAAGATTTATATCCGATACTTGGCTTTAAATTCTTAGATGGTAATGTAGTAATGCCATTTAAATATAAAGGTGAAGTATTCTATTATCAAATAAGATTCTCCGGAAATTCAAATATTAGATATTTCTTCCCACCTATTTCAGCAAAACCGCCATATATAATCGAACATGGAAATTTGCAAAACCCAAAATTAATTATATGTGAGGGGGTTTATGATGCTATTGCCTGTCTTATTATGGCACCAGATTATATACCGGTTGCTGTTTTAGGGTCGAGCGTCAGTGATTATCAAATAGAGTTTATAAGGGAGTATGTTCCATCTGAAATTAAAATATTTATGGATGAGTATAAGATATCAAAAAGAATTCAAGATAAGCTTAAGACAGTAATTGACTATTGTCCTATCTCCATAATATATTCAGATGGACCAGATCCAGAAGAACGAATGAAAAACTTAATAAATACAGGTCAACCACTACAATGGATAAAGTAGAAAAAGGATGTTATATAGATTTTGGGGAACACCAGGGAATAGTAGAGGAGGCAATTCCAGAGGGAGAGCTCTATCGCTATACCCTTTCCAAGTGTTTTGATGACCCAGATATTTGCGAAATTTGGGCCAATCCAGGATATATTAAAGTATACAAAGATTATCCTCAAGGCACATTACTTATATGCGGGGACTGGAAAGGAGTTATAGATACTATAATATTTGGGGAAAAGATTAAGATCAAATTCTTTTATTGTCGAAATATAAGAACTGGTCTAGAGGAGTGGAACTATACAATAAACGTAGACTCTGCCAACTATACGACATGGCAGCCTGAGTGATATGATTCCAGACTATAGAGGAAGAGACCTAGATGGTAATTGGGTATTTGGAAGTTACGTCGATATAAGTAATCTGCCATATGGTATAATTATTTATAGAGATATATCTGTTTCTGATGTAAATACTTATAAAGATGAGGATCCTTTATCTTTAGGAGAATCTGACTTTACATTAGTAGAGAGGAAAACAGTAGGATTATTTACAGGGAGATTCGATAAAAACGGAAAGAAAATATATGAGGGTGATATTCTTCGGTGTGTATCACGTACTAAGATTAATGTAGAATTCACCCAGATAGTAATATGGGATCCTAATAATTCTAGGTTTGATCCTTTCTCTGAAGAAGGTGATGAAGATTTTGATTACTTCGTTACAGAAACTTTATATGATTAGAAGATCTTCGGGTCTTCTTTTCTTTTTATTAAAACGCGCTTCTGGAGGACCGTAAATCTTAATATTGAAAAGGGTAATAAATAACCTCGAAAATCTTATAGTTGAATAGCCCACCAGATATACTCGGTGGGAATTCATAGAAAAATTTTAAATATATAAACGTTATTTTAATTTAATTTTACTTTTAAATTTATGGATGTTAATGATTTTATGAGCAAACTGGCGGCCAATTCTGGTTCCGCCATGGCAAAAAACAGAAACAATCAACAGAACAGAGTAATTGAAAAAATTTCTTTAAACTTTGAGGGAAATTTTGGTCGTTATCAGGTACTTCCTATTAACGATGTGGTTACTGACTTTCCTTATGTAGTTCTTCGTGGAACCAGAGAAATCTGCATTCCTAGAAAGAGTGTGCAGCCCGACGGTAGCGAGCAGACCTATAGCTCCTGGATTAAAATCCTGCCTAAGAGCGCATATCTTATGAAAGACATGACCGGCAGAACGACCTCAAGTTTAACAGCGGAAGACGAACGACTCCTTAACGAAGCTACAACCCTTTTCGATCAGCTTTTTGATGAAGTTGACGCAAAGAACAACATGCCGCTTGTTAAAGACCTCCTCAGGAAGAGAAATTATACTATCTTCCATGCTATGTGTCTTAATAAGTGGGACTTCGTTAATAACAGAAATGCAGTTAAGTCTAATTTCTGTGGCTTATTCGTAACCACTGCATCTGGGTTTATCACTGCAGTTGAGGATAGTATCAAGGAAAGAACCCTCCTTAATGGAAATGATTCTTCTTGGCTTGATACGGCCTATTCTGAAGATCTTTCAAAGAGAGATGGCTTTATGCTCTTCTCCATTGCTAGATCCACCACTACTCCTGGCTATCAGGTATCTGTGAGTCACGAGACTGGTAGAGCTAATCTTCTTATGGGCGTTAATCTTCCTACCGAAGAGCTCGAACTTATGAAGAGTCCTATTGCAACTTTCCTTGGTTGGCAGGCTAGTCATCAGGATGATGAGAAACCCGTTGCTGAAAGACGACTGTTCAATGCAAATATCATTAAGGAAGCAATTTCCTTTATGACTGAGCAGCTTGCAAGCATCAGACTTGCTAAGCAGAATGGCGCCACTCTTGCAGATGCAGTAAAAATTACCACGGAAGCTGCTATTGCCAACGCTAAAGTTCCTACTAAGACAACTAATGATCCTATGCTGGCAGGTAATGCTAATGATGGTGGGGTAAATCCTGAAAGAATTGCTGAAAACAATCAGCATCCTTTTAGTACTCCGCCGGTAGGCCACATGGATCCCGTTACCGGAGCTCCTGTTGGAAGTACTCAGCCCGCTAATGGCCCTGCACCTGCTTTCCAGGCCCCTAATTTTGCGGCCTTTGGTCAGGGTGCACCAAAGAGTGATCTTCCGTTCTAAAGTAAAATAAAAAATTGGGGTTAGAAAGGAATAAAACTTTTCTAACCCTTTCTTTTTAGAAATTAATAGGTTAAACTAAAAACTATTAATGAATATGACTAAACAACCTTATTAAAGGATGATAGGAAATAATTATAACTTACTATTTCTTGATGGTTCGTGGCTGCTTACGAGATCTTTATGGGTAGCTACAAAAGACAAGAAAATAGAAGAGTTTAATCCAGCAGACGTAGTTAGACTATGTTTATTTACAATAAGTAAGATATCCAAAGATTGGGGGATCAATTATTCGAAATGCATAGTGGTGTGGGATCGCTGGAGCCGAGACTTTGGTGGATACTGGAGATCATGGCTAATAAAGAATTATGTCCAATATAAAGGTTCAAGAAAGTTTGTTACGGAACAGCTTCTTGAGGAAATGAGGGCAGATCCTAATACTACACCAGAAGAATTGGAAAAAGCAGAAAGAGAGTTCGCCAGTAGTAAAATAAAATTCAAGGCAAAGGACATAATGATGAATGAGTTTCCTAAAATTGGAATTCCATCTTATTCTTATGTCGGCCTAGAATTTGATGATATAGTAACTCTTGCATCTTTTCAATTATATAACTCGAATAATCCACTTCCTAATGTAATTTTTACAAAGGATAGTGATTTGCAGTATAGTACTTGCCCAAATTGTATATGGGCTTGTCCCCCAAAAAGTGGAGAAACTACACCAAAGATAATAACATACAATGATATGTATTATCAAATCCCGGAGGAACTTAGAAATGCCGGTCTTAGTTTATATAATTATAATGCTATGATGAATGCAGCCGGATTTATGGGACACAATGACATGGGTGTAGCTAAGAAAAGCGGGGCCGAGCCAGTATCTAGTCTGCTTAGAATTATGAATGGTAACTATAGTGATATAGAGAATATAGAAATGTTTGAAGCCCAATTAGCTAGCTACGATCTTTCAAAATTTCCTGGTATAGAGGAAGTTCAAAGAGATATTGCAGGGTTTGATAAGATCGGACATTATGGGACTCTTGATGATTTCCATAATTTCTGTCAGACCACAGGAGTTACTGGAGTATCAGATAGATATTACCAGGCAATGATTGGACGATTTGACCAAAAATTATTTTCAGAATAATGGATATAGTTACAATAAAGGGAGAAGTTTATAGTTTTGATCAGAAGACTATGAAGATATCTAAAAACGGAATAATTCTTACTTCTGCACAAGTAGAGCCAGTCTTTTCACTGTCCGATACAGGAGAGCCAAAGTTTTCAGGTATTCTACTTAAAGATAAGAATTCGATAATCTCTCTAAATGGAAAAACAAATCCCATCACTAAAACAAATTTACTATGACAATAAAAGATATCATGCAAATAGATCCGACAAGAACAGGAAAAGCTGCCGGATGTTCTGTAAATCTTTTAGAGATATATCATGATGTAGAAAAAGTTCCAGTTCCGGAAAAATATAGATCTATGGTTGGTGGAGAAAAGATGATAAATACGTATTATATCACGCTAAAATTTTCTGTAAAATCAGTAGAAAGTGGTAAAGAGCATATTGTATTTATAAAACTTCCGCCCGATTTTGATATGTCTCGCGGAAATAATAGTAAAGTAGAGGTATACTGTGATTGTAGTGACTTTATGTATAGGTCAGCTTATGGTTTAGGAAAGAATAATGCTTTATTCTTAACTCCTAGAATTAAAGTTTCCCTAGGACAATCAATGACAGATGCGCCTAAGGCTGGATTTAAAACTTCCAACCTTTGTAAACATTCATATGCAGCTCTTCAATGGCTTATGAATAATTACTCTACTGTAATGGGTAAATTAATATAATATGAGTAAAATATTAGCAGTAGCAGACGTACATATACATTCATACCCAAATCGAAATCCATCCAACGACTTTAGGTTATATCAGGGCTCTAGAACAGTAGCCCAAAATATAATAAAGGTTGGAAAAGAAAATGGCTGTGATTATATAGTTTTGGCTGGCGATATTATTGAAAAATCACTCCTCAGACCATATGTTCAAGCAGAAGTTAAGTTTTTCTTGGACACTATAATGGCTGAGTTTAAAGAGGGATTTATAATATGGGGAAATCATGATCAAGATAATAAGAGTTCAGATAGTACAATAACTGATTCATGTCTTGGAATTATGTTACCCCACAACTTATACTATTCTCATCAAAAGACAGTAGTAATTGATGGGTGTACTATAGGATTCAATAATTGGCAGCCTGAATTTGATCTCACTTGGATACAGGGAAAAGTTGACGTTTTATTCACCCATGCACGTATATGTTATCACCCAGATTCAGAACTATTTAAATCTCAGGTTCTTGATGAATCTAAATTTGATTTAGCTTTTTGTGGTGATATTCATAAGGCAGATCAGATAGGAAAGTATGTATCAATTGGTGTTCCTCAGAAGTGTAAAATGGGGGATTCTGATATAAGTACGGGGATTGTATTTGACTGTTCTACACGAGGTTGGTCTTGGGTTAATTTAAATCCAGATGATAATTTAATGAAGTTTCAATATACTCCCAACTTAGATGAAGAGGGTTGGAATGACGCTAATCATACCTGGTATGTATATAAACAAGATAATACAAATCTCATCGGAACGAATCCAAATATAAAAGTAGATGCCTGGGAAGAAATAGATGCTCTTGTTACTGACTCTATATCTAAATCAGGTCTACAAGGAGTTCATTCTGAGGTACTGAAGAACATACGGGATATTGATTCTGGTGAAGTAGACTTTAATTTCACACTCCTTCGATTCCATTGTCAAAACTGGAGAAGTATTGATGAAGTAGAATTAAACTTCAATGATGGAGATAAAATTCTAATTCAAGGTGGAAATGGTTCAGGCAAGTCTTCTCTCTTAAGTGCTATCAAATATGCCTTTGTAGATGTAAGTGATACGGTTGGTTTAACTTCACTTAAGCCATTTATACAATTTGGTACGAAAGAGTGTATGACTGAGGTTGAGTTCTTATATCAAGGAAATATTTATATAATCCAAAGAGGTACAAAGACATATGGACTTTGGATAAATGGAGCCCCTCAGAAATACAGCGAGAAGAAAATGTTTGAGCAGGATATCCGTCAAAGATTTCCATTTGTCAAATATATAGATGCATTCTTCTTTGACGCAGATCATAGTCAATTTATAGGAGGAATGAGTCCAGAAAGGAAGACAGAGATTGTATCTAAGTTCCTTAAATTGGATAGGGTTGAAACATATAATAAGACAGCCCAACTTATGTCAGAACAGTATAGAAAAGATTATACAACATGGCAGGGTAAAGTTAAGGAAACAGAGAAGATCTTAGATTTTCTCAATAACAGTCTCAGCTCTATAACGCTTCCTTCAACACAAAAAGAGGTCCTTATCCAACAGAAGAACGAAGGGCTAGAACTTCAAAGAAAGAATCAAGAGTGGAATAGATGGAATATGACATTTGCATCTTATACCGCCCGAATTCAGGAAGAAGAAAATAAGGTCCAGGAATTAGAGATTGAAAGAAGAGGATTTAGAGATGAAAACACGATTAGATCTGAAATTCAAGGATACCAATCTCAAATACAATCCCTTCAGTCTAAACTTCTTGAGATTGGAAATATTCGGGTAAATCTTGAATATAAAGAAAAAGAATATCAGGCCTTACGGAATGAGGGTAATAATGCATGGACTGAGGCTCAAAGTATAGGAATAGGAAAAACTTGTACTCATTGTGGTCAGATCATTCAGAATACTCAGGCCCTGGAACAGCATAAACAAGAACTTTTACGAAGGGTTGAAGAAATAAGGCCAGAAATAGGAAGACTTCAAGAAGAAATTCAAAGTCTTCAAGTCTTGGCGGCAAATTCTCAACCCGAGTATAATAGAATTAATAGTGAAATTCAAGAGCTAAACTCTAAGATATCCTCTTGTATGTCAGAGATTAGTCATCAGAAAAGAGTAAATGATGATTATATCAAGTACAAAAATATGTTGGAATCAGATCAAAGACAACTTCAGGCTCTTGGTGTGGTAGAGAAAGTTGAATTACCTCCCGATTTTATGACGAAGATGTCAGAGATTGAGAATGGAATAGCTTCTTGGAATCTTTGGAATACTAATGTCCAAGAGAGAGATAAGAAGATGAATGAACTAGGAATATATAAGCAAGAGATGGATAAAATTAATATAGTTCTTTCTCAACTTGATGCTTATATAAAACTAACTGGTCTTACGGGGGTTATTTATGAAGAGATCATGAATAAGCTTAAGGATCAGTTCTCAGATAATATGGTCCATTATGTTGTAGAAAGACGAGGAAAAGGAAATAGGGAACATCTAGATCTAATCCCTCAATTTATAAATAATGGAAACTATGTGGACTATTCAGCAGCATCTTCTGGTCAGCGTTCTCTACTTGATATTCACATATTATCAAAAATAGTGACAAGGCTTGGAATTCTTATCCTTGATGAAGCATTAAAACACCTCGATATGTCTAATTTTGATATATGTCTTGATATGTTGAAAGATATGAATGTTGGGTGTCTCATGCTGTCCAGTCACGTAGAAAGTATATCTGCATTTAATAACAAAGCATTAAAATTAAGCCTTAATGAATCCGGACTCTCTAAAATCGAATTTAAGTAAGGGAACATATTACTTGGTTGTAGGGGAGGATTTTATGTCTCTCCTACAGTCAAGTGGTTTCGAAATTGTTTCCTATGGTCAAGTCTCAAATAATTGGAATGTCGTATATTCGGTTTCTCACAATATTCAAATCCCTACTATAGAATTTGTAGGGCCAAGTGATATATTCTTGGAGGAACTTAGATTTGAAATAACATATGATCCTTGGGATAAGATGGTTCAACTAAAGATAGATCCTTCTTGTGTAACAGCAGAGATCTTTCAAGTAGATATCGTAAATCTTGTGACGTCTTTACTTGGATCACACTTTGTTTGGGGTAGAAGAAGAGAAGGCCTAGATGATGAGGATATGATGGAAATAAAGAAACATATCGGAGAGGAAGAATATTGGCTTTAAATCCTTATATTTGATAAGATTGAACTGTGGTGTAATGGTAGCACTAGGGATTTTGGTTCCCTCAGTCAGCGTTCGAATCGCTGCAGTTCAAC
>AUXO016936090.1_pt1 | contig 30495 bp, 20 predicted proteins | sample 768731 | NCBI WGS metagenome assembly AUXO01 (sample SAMN02715735, study PRJNA202380) | gut metagenome | biome: sheep rumen | host: Ovis aries | place: New Zealand: Palmerston North
ATGGCTTCTGAACTTAATATTGGAGATTATGTATTATTTGCTGATGGAAATTGGCATGTAATTTCTAATATTAATGTTAAAATTCAATCTATTACAGTATATAACTTTGAAGTTTCTGATAATCACAATTACTATGTTGGCCGCAATCAAATTCTCGCACACAACAAAGGTGGCGGCGGTGGTGGTGGCGGTGGTAAAGCCAAAACCATTCAACCAAAAGAACAAAAGAAACATCAAAAAGATTATTATGAAGAAAGAGATTCGCAACTTGATAAACTTAAAGAGACTCTTTCTGGTATAGAAAAATCTGAAGATAGACTTACTGGAGATAAAGCTAAAGCAAATAGAGCTGCACAAATTAAATTATTAGAAAAAGAAGTAGATCTTCAAAAGAAAAAACTAGATATTCTTAAAAATCAAGAAATACCAGACGTAGACAATCGTCTAACAAAACAATTTGATGAAGTTAAGAAGTTTATGACAGATCAAGCTCTTGGAATTGAACTTCCTGCTCCGCATTTAGATGAAGATGGCATTTATGATAACTTTGAAAGTATTTCTGCGGCACTTGATAATGCTCATAACAAATTAGTTGAAAAATATAATGCTGCTGCCAAAGCTGGAGATGAAGAAACTACTAAAGCAATTGATGATTTAATAAAGAAACTTGACGAAGAAGGCAAAGCTGTCTTAGATGATATTCAAAAGCATAATGATCTTCAAAAAACTCAAGTTGAATGAACAAATGCAATTGAAGATACAATAGATGCTATAGAAGATCTTAATATTGAAACAAGAAAACTTTCTTTTGAAGCTGTTGAAACTCTTAAAGATTTGGCGGATCAAGCTGCTGAATTAGATGGGTATTTTACTAGATTAAGAACAGATGATCCATTTAGAGAATTAACAATAGCTAATTCTAAGTTTAATAGTACCATGAAAGTTAGTGCAGAAACTGCAAGATCATTTTGACAAAAACAGATTGCTGATAGAGAAAAATTCTTAAAAACCGCAAAAGATCCAAACGAAATTAATGCAGCACTTGCGAGTAAAGAATTTTTTGAAAAGCAGCTTGCTAATGTTTCTGAAAATGGATTTGATAATAGTATGTCATCTTATCTTCAGCAAATGCTTGATGAAGCTTTAAATAATCCAGAGGTTAAAGCAAGCTTTGGTAAAAATGAAGCTGCATATTTAGATTATATTAAAACTATACAAGATGCATGAGTAGAAGCTTTGCAAGAAGAAGAAGAAGCTTGAGAAAATTATATTGATACAACATTAGATGCTTATGATAAACTTCAAGAGCCAGTTGATGATTGACTTGAAGAATTAGATCGCAGAGCTGATCATATAGATAAATTAGCTGATGCTTGAACATTAATAAATGGAGAAGATAGTTATGGAGCAATAGCTGCGGCAGATGAAGAAAAAGTTAGAATATTAGAACAAGAACAAAATTTTTATAAAGGCTTATATGATCAAAATAAAGAAGAATATGAATATTATCAACAGCTATATGAGCAAACTAACGATGAAAATGCAAAGATTATGGCAGACCATTTTAGAGAAGCAATGGATGAAGCAGAAGATTCATTTATTGAAGCTGGTACAGAATTAGCTGAGGTAATGGTTGAAGCATATGAAAATCGAGTTGAAGAACAACTTCAAAACATGAATCAACAGGTTCTTGGCACAACAAATCTTGATTTTCTTGAAAATAATTGGGAATGAGATAAAGATTATGCTGATAGATATAGAGATGAAGTAGAAAAAACTTATGATATAGAAAAACTTAGATATAGAATTAATGATCAATTAAATGATTTACAAGGAGCAAGTGTTCAAACACAAACCAAATATCGTAAAGAAAGTCAAGCAATTTTAAAGACTTTAGAAGATCAGGCAACTGTATCTGAATATGATGTTGAATTAGCAAATGCTAGATTAGATGTTCTTCAAAAGCAAATTGCACTAGAAGATGCTCAAGCTAATAAAAATCAAATGCAATTACGTCGCGATAGTCAAGGTAATTATCGTTATGTTTACAGAGCTGATCAAAACGAAATTGGAAAACTTCAACAAGATTTATTAGATTCTGAACAAAATGTATATGAAATGAGCAAGAAACAAATGCAGCAAGTTTCAGATGATATGTATGCGGCTTATAAAAAATATATGGATCAATATAGAGAAATTGCAAATGCATATAAAAATGATCCAGTAGCTTTTGCCGCTGCTGTTGAAGAACTTAATCAAAAAGTTGCTCCAATATTTGCGGGATTTGCTGAAGATTTGAACAATGCTCAACAAGGTGTTGGGATCAGCTTACAAGAAATGCAAAAAAATGCAACGACAGCCCTTCTTGGAGAGGCTGGTGACGGCACTGGTGGAATTGCTAATGCTGCTAAAAAAATGTATAATCAAATAATTAATAAAGATGGCTCATTTAGAACAAAAACTAGTCAATCTTGAGTAAATTGAGCAGAAAAATTAGCTGATATTAATAAGCCAACAAGTGCTGTTCATAAGATTTTAACTGGAATGGGTGTAGATTTAGAAAAAGGTCTTAAACCAACGTATGATTCAAAATCTGGAACTATAGTAACATCTTTTGGTGGTATGGCTAACGCAATTAAAACAAAAAGTGATGCAGTTGGCAAGAATGGCAAAAACTTTATTAATAAAATGGGTTCTAATATTGGGACATATATAGAAAATCTTAAAACAAAAACAGTTGGAAAAGACGGTGCGTTAGAAAAAATTTCTAAAGGCGTTCTTGGAGTTAGCGGAGCATTTACAGATAAAAAGAATGGATTTAATACAATTCTTGATGCTTCTAAAACTAAAACAGATGCTGTTACAAAATCTGTGAATAGTTTCTTTGAGAAATTTAAAAAAGGAAATCCTTTATTAGAGACTGCTAAAACAGAAATTACCAATTACATAAAAGAAATGACGAAATTAAGACAAGAATTAGATAAAAATAATAAAACAAAATCTCAAAAGACAACGGCTGCGAAAGCCACTTCGGTTCAAACCAAGGCGGCTGCACAAAACTTAAATGCAAAAACTACTCCAACCACTCCAACCACTAAATCTACTTCTAATAATAGTTCTAATAGTAGCAATAGCAATAGTGGGAAAAATTCTTCAAATAACAATAGCAATAAAAATGGTTCTTCTGGTAAGAAATTTGCTAATGGATCAATAGTAGGATATAAAGGATCATATTATTCAAGTTCTTATGGAGATGGGCCAACTGGATACTGGTATTCAGGGCAAAAAGATGCAGTAAGAATTTCAAGTTTTTCAAGAGGAACAGGCTATGGTTCATATAATGTTCACTTAGAGACAAAAGATGGAGGACCATTAGGCTGAGTTAAAGAAAGCCAATTATTTGACACTGGTGGCTATACTGGAAAATGAAATGGCGGAAGTGATCGTAATAATGGTAAACTTGCTTTCTTACATCAGAAAGAACTTGTTTTAAATGAACAAGATACAAAAAACATACTTGCCGCAGTTAATGTAGTAAGAGAGGTTACTTCTACTTTTGGAAATGTATTAAGTAGTTTATCTCAAAAGAGTTTAAATGTTCCTTCTTCTACTATTGGTGGAGATACTATTGAACAAAGGGTAGAAATTAAAGCAGAGTTTCCAAATGTTCATGATTCATTTGAAATTGAAACCGCTTTAACCAATTTAGCTGATAAGGCTTTCCAATATGCTCGTAGAAAAGTTTAGGGTAAAATTAAATAAATCTTATTATTTCTTTTTTAATTATTAAAGATAGAGATTATAAGGACAAACATTGGGGAAGAGTTATGTCACTTTAACTCTTCCCCTTTTTTTATTAGAAAAGGAGCGCAGTATGGCAAATACACAAGCAATGCAAGAAGCAATATTACAAGCTGTAGATACAATTGTCACGCAGCGCAATAATGATTTGCAATTAGACAAAACTGTCATTGCTATTATTGAAAAAAATATTGGTGTTAAAAATGGAAAGCCAGTATATCAAGTTCAATATAGCGGAGGTTTTATTGAAGCTACTTGTCAAAATAGTAATGATATATATTTGCCTAAAACTGCGGTCTATGTATTAATTCCGCAAGGTAATTTTTCAAATGAAAAAGTTATTATTGGATATGCTAGTACAACAAATATAGAAGATAATTCAATACTTGCTATGAATTCACAAGCTATTATTGGAACAAATCTTTTATATGCAAATAAGAATAATACAGATTTAGATATATCTGAAATAAATTATGGATTACGTTCTTGGCATAATATTGAAGAAGAAACAAGAGATCTTACGTTAAAGAATCATCGTTATCAAATTATTTATAATAAAGAAGATATAAATTTTAATTCTCAAATTGATTTTAACGAAGAATATTTGAATATATATAAAACAGATGGTACTGGCTTAATGATAAAAGCCGAGTTTCAAACGAATTTATCTCCAACTCAAAAAGAGCAATTAAAAGCTAAGTATGGTTTGGCTTTTACTTTTGTTTTTAATGATAGTGTTTTACAATCAGATGATAATACAGAAGATCATTCTTACGAAAAAACTTTTATTTTAACTTCTGATGAAATGAACGGAAATCCATTTGAATTTAATGATTGAACAATTCAATATAGTATTTTTTCAAATATAGAAATAGAAAAAATAAAATATTTAAAAGATATTACATTTTTTCAAGAAGGTTTTAAACAAGGTACACTAAATGATGATATAAATGAAGAAGAAGAGCATTGGCCAATAAATTTTGAGAGCAATAATGAAATTGAATTAAATGAAGAAGAATATAAAGGTGAACCAGATATATATGTAAAAAATATTCAAATATATGTAGCAAATAATATAGAAAAACAAATTGATAATTATAGTTTAAAAGTAGAGTCTTACAATAATTCTAGTTATATCTTTGATGACAATACTACAGAAATTGAAGTAGAAGCTATTTTGTTAAGAGGCGACAAAGAAAATCTTAGTTTAAATAGTAATACTACTTTTTATTGATTTAAAGAATCTTCTTTCATTAACAGTTTTCAAAATTCAAAATATAATGCTTTAGCAGGTTTAGGATGAGAGCAAATAGAAAATGCTCCTTTAGAAAATCCTAGATCAAAACAAATTTTATATCTTAATAATGAAGATACTTTTAGTTTTAAAAACAATTATAAGTGTGTAGCAGTATATGATTCAAAAATTAATAAATTAATTATTAGTTATGAATTTTCAATATATAATAAAAAATACAATACTTTATTAGAATTAAGTTCAAGTTTAGGAACTGAATTTTCTTTTAATGTTGGCACTCCTAAAATAATTATAAAATTAAAAGATAAAGATGCTAATGATTTTAAAGAAGTTAGTGTGCCAGACAATATTGAACCTCCATATAAATATATATGATGTATAATAGATAAAAACACAAAACAAAAAATATTTTTAAATAATATTGAAGAATTTGATACATATGATTTAAATAAAAAAATATTAAAACAAATTAATTTATATTATTTGTCTTTACAAACAAGAGATAACGCCGAAGTTGAAATTCCTATAAATATAGAATTAAAAAGACAAAATGGAGATCTTGTTGAAATTGATTCTGAAAAAATTAAAGAAATTGAAAAAGCTACAGAAATTGATTATCCAGTAAATCTTAGTAGCGATGGATTTACTATTATTTGTTTTGTTAGAAAATTACAATCTAATGGAGATTATCAAGATATTGGTTCAGCAAAATTAAATTTTGTTAATATACCATCTATTAATATTATAGATTATTGAATTGAAATTTCTAATGATAAACAAATTTTTAAATATGATGAATTTGGGAATTTAATAGGAGAAGAAACAGGAATTCCATTAATGGTTACTTTGAAAACTCCAGATGGGGTAATTATTCCGCAAAGAAATTATCAATGAGAATGACAATTTCCTCCTTCTAATCAATCTTTAATTATAAGTACAGGTCAAACTACAAATAGCCCTTCAAATTGTCCATTTGATGTGTCTAGAGAATATAATGCACAATATTCTGAAAATCAAATTAAATGTCATGTCTATTTTGATAATCGACATTTATATAAGGATACTTCTTTTTCTTTTGAAAAAGAAGGAGATAGTTCTACAACCGGAATTAAATTAATTCCAAAAATAGAATTAAATCTTGCAGATGAAGATAGTATAAATCAAACAGTTTTAGCAGAAAATCCGGTTACTTTATACAAGTATAATAATCTTTCTTTTATAAATGTCAAAAATATAAATTCTTTCCCTTGACCTGAAGAAGCCCTTCCTCAAAAAATTTTTGGAGAATCAGATTCTCTTTTTACAGTTTCTTTATATAATGGTAATACTAAAGTTGACATAAATAATTCTGATTATAGCGTTAGTTATGGTTTAGCTGGAAATAAAATAAATATAAAATATTTTAAAATTGAAAATGAAAAATCAACCATGATTTGAGAATATGATTATGTCTCTTCGCCAGAATCTTTTAATTTCTTAATTCAAATTTTAAGAGCTAACGTTACATCATTAATTAATAATAAAACTTATTATACTTTCATTAATTTTCCAATCATTGAATATAATTACAATCCTCCAGATAGTGTAGAAAATTTAATTTCCATAGATAAAGAAACTTATTTAACAGAGATTATATACAATGCTTTTGGAAATATTCCGATATATGATCAAAATAAAGGCTTGAAATTAAATCTTCCCAATAATATTACAAAGGTAATATGTGAATCAAAAGGAGGATTTAATGAAAACAACGAAGAAGCTGAGCCTTGTTTTAAAATTGTTCAAGACTCAAAAAAGGGTCAAAGATTAGAAATTAATAAACCAGAAGAAACAAATTTAGATTCTGATGAATTAGAAAATTCTAAATGAAATACAATGATTTATATTGAACCAGATAACGAATATAATGGTAATATAACAAACAATAGAGTAGAAGCATATTGTTATGATGATAATGATACATTAATAGCAACTGTGTATTCTCCTATTAATATGTTACTTGATACGTCTAGATCCTCTTTAATTGATCTCTGAGATGGTAACACTATTGTTATTAATGAAGATAATCATTATATAATGACCCCGCAAATTGGCTCAGGCAGAAAAGATCAGAAAGGTAATTTTACTGGTCTTTTAATGGGAAAATTAGCCACTTCAGAAGATGATTCTAATTTAGATGTAGGTTTATTAGGATATAGCTGCGGTTTACAATCAATTTTCTTAGATGCGGCTACTGGTAATGCTACTTTTGGATTACCAGATGGTTATACTATTCAAGTAGAAAATGGAATTTCCATTCCTAAAAAAATTGATCAAAATGATGAAATAATTGATAATTATAAAGAAGGTCGAATAGAAATTCGTCCAGGTCATGAGAGTAAAATTGGTGGATGGGTTATTGGAAAAGGCAGTCTATATTACACTTTACAGCCTAAATATGATTCAGAAAATCAACCTGTAATTGAAGAACAAGACGGTCATCAATATTATAGTTATGAATATTCCGGAGAAATTTATAATCCATATCAAGGAGATAATAATACTCCTAATAATGTTTCTTATACAGAACATCATAAAAAAGATATTGGAATAAATGATTCTGGATTATTGCTTTCTGCCGATCCTCCTTATATTTCAATTGTTGGTAATAAATTTACTGCTTCTGAAATTGAAGATGCAAATGGTTTTCTTTTACCAGATGATTCAATTGAACTTCAATTAGACCCGCAAACTCCTAGTGTTTTCAGTATTTTTAGACATAATGGAAAATCTAGAAATGATGAGCTTCATTCAGAAAATAATCAAGGTACTAGAACATTCTTAGCGGGTATTAATAATAAAGGACAATTTCAAGCTAATGCTATTAGCAGTGCAACATCTGAATATTATCAATCAAACATTTCAGTCGGTAATGTATTATCTTTTGATGAAATATCTACGAATGATCCTGCTTATATAGGTGCTGCTTTTGAGATTGGAACTACTTCTGAAACTACACCTTATTTTTCTATTTTTGTAGAAAAAAATAGTTTAATAACAAATAATCAAATTAATGATGAAAATCATGTTTATATTACTGGTGGAAGCACTAAAATTAAAGATGTGAATAATAATAATTTTTATATAAATAATAATTATTATGCTAGAGATATGTCTTTACATGGCAATTCTTTATCATTTTATGCTAAAAATAGCGCTCCTTCTAAAAATGTTGAAATAAACGCATCTACTATTCCTTGCTATACTCAGACAGAAACAGATGCGGCTATTCAACTTAAAACTGATTCAATTAAATTTAAATTAGGAAATGATGTTGGATTAGAATTATATAGAAATATTTTAGACAGTAATAACAATACTAATATTAATAAAATATCTACTGTAGGACCTCTTCAAATTGATTCAAACATTACTCACATAAAATTTAATAATCTTTCTACTTTATCTTTTAATAATACTTTAAATATAACTGGAAATGGAAATCATTATAGTTACAATGAAAACACTGGAGAATATTCTATTTCTGGAACTACTTTACAAGATTTTATTGAAGGCTGTCTTGAAATTATGAATAGTATTAAAAGAGATATTGATGGATAATACGAACAAAATTGTTTCAAAATCAAAGGAGATAAAATGAATAATCTACAAACACGTTTAGAACTACAAATTTCTGCGCAGCAATGAGCTGATACTATTATGTCGCAGTATAATATATCTGCTACAGAAATGGAAGATGCTTTAACAAAAGTGCTTCTTAATTTAAAACAAAAAGTTATTCAAGAATATCTAATAGAACAACAACGTGCTTATCAAGAGAATATCGCATCTTCTCATTCTATCCAAGAGACAGAGGAAGTAGAGGAGGAAAATGAGCAATTGAATTAATAAAATAATTCATTCTTATCAAAGTGAGAATGGTACAAACGATACTTATTATGATATTGGAACAAGCTTTGATCAAGTGCGGCTGACTGAGGATAGCACTTATACACTAAAGAAATTTTTTAATACAATACAAAATTTTTTTAATGCTCCAATGCATATGTATTATGGAAGATCTAAAGCTCCTTCCTCAGAGGTTATTAAAGTTTGATATGAAGTTCAATAAATAAGAAAGGAGGATAACTTTATGGCTAATATATTAAGTGCTTTTTATCCTCCTTTAATTGATACATTTCAATCACCTTTTATTTATGATGAGACACCAGAAATTTCTTTTTCTATTTCTCCATATAATTCATATAATGAAATAAAAAAGATTCATGTAACCTTAATAAATCAAAAAACTAATCAGAATATGTTTTCAACAAATGAAAGTGTTGATAATACTGTATCAATCAATGGAGTATGAATTGTACCTTTTGATTTATCAAATTCTTGGCTAAGCGGAGATAATGAAAAAAATACTTATACTTTAAAAATTCCTCGAAGCATACTAAAACAAAAAACTTATGTTTGTGATTGTTATTATAAAGTTCAGCTTCGTCTTGACACATCTTCTGAGCCAATTTTAAATAATGGAAAAATTGTAAAAACATATTTAAATGATGAAAGAGCATCTTTTTCTGAGTGATCTAGTGTTAGTTTATTAAAAGCTATTCCAAAAATAAGTGTAACATTAGCTAATTTTGATATTGTCATTAATGGAGAAAAGCGGCTTAGAACGCCTAGTTTTGTTCCAGGCGTATTACCTATTGTTGGAAGCGTTAAATTTTCTTCTAATAATGGTCAAGCAACAAATGAACATTTAGATTCTTTTGAAATAGATATTAAAGATTCTACGGGAAAAGTTTTTAAAAACAGCGGAACGCAATTTGTCAAAGGTAATACAAATACTTTTAGTTGATTAGTTGATTTAACTAATCTTATTGAAGTCATAGAAGAAGAAAATTCTAATCAATTATTGTATTCTATAGTACTATATTTAACAACAAATAATGGATATACTTTTACTAAAAAATATAATTTTAGAGCAATGATTTCTGGATATGACATTAATTTTAATCCAAATTGAAGTTTTAATAAAATTAGAGTGCCTTCAACTTCTTTAACTGTTACAAAACAAACTTTGGTAACATCAGAAGATGGTTGAGCAAATATTACGATCACTAATACAAATCAAGATTTATCTCCAGGATATTTATTTATAAAAAGGGCAACCAATTTAGATAATTATTTAAATTGGGAAATTCTTTGTTGCTATTATATAAAAAATGGAGGGGCTTTTACTAAATCTTTTCATGATAAAACTATTGGAAGTTTAGTTGGATATAAATATTCTTGTCAATATATTACAATCAAAGGACAATGATCTAAAACCTATATTACAAATGAAATAGTGTATCCAGACTTCCATGATATTTTAATTTCAAGAGGAGATAAACAGTTGGCTATAAGATATAATGGTCAAATAGCAAGCATGACTCCAGTAGTAAATAGAATTAAAGTTGATACATTAGGAGGAAAATATCCTAGATTTGTTCAAAATGCAAGAACCAACTATAAACAATTTCAATTAAGTGGATTAATTACTGCTGAAGCAGATTTTAATAGAAAATTTATATCTGATAAAAGTGCTGAATACGCAGATAAAATGGATCTTTATAATTCTCATATGAACGGTAAATATATGATTAGAAATGATACTGTTCCAGATTTATCTGCAAATGCTGTAGATTTAAATAATATAGATCCAGATGCTAAATATGGACAGTTTTATTATAAACATGACACTTATCCAACTGAAAATTGATGGTGAGAAAGAGAGTTTAGAGAACAGGTTGTCGAATGGTTAAATGATGGAGAGCCAAAACTTTTCCGCTCAATGACTGAAGGAAATATGATTGTAATGTTTGACTCTATCAGTCTTACGCCTAATCAACAGCTCGGCCGCAGAATATGAAATTTCTCTGCAACAGTTTATGAAGTAGGAGATGGTTATTCTCTTACAGAGCTTGATTCTCTTGGAATTTTCCCTATTGAAAATGCTTTTAATATATCTCAATATATTTCTACCTCTGGCAAAGAAATTAAAATTAATAAAACTCAAATAGGTAGAAAAACTGGATATATTGCAGATATAAATGCAAATACTGGTGCTTCTTCTACATTAATAACAACTTCAAAACCTTTCCGAGTAAGAAGATCTTATACACGAACTTCGAATCAAGATACAAGTAGCAAAACTTTACAAACTTGAGTTCCACCTATTCGAAATGATTTAAATAATTTATATAAAGGATTAAATGAAAATTATAAAATAAAATTAGATTCTATTTATTTGACAGATGTAAAAATTTATTTTGAAAATAATCCTCAATATTATACTATAACAAATAGTAATAATAATTTAGATATTAAACTTTTAACAGATAGCTCTAATATAACTTCATCTTCTCCTTTGGGATATAAATTAGGACTTAAATTTTCTGGTGATAATGATTTTAAAGTATTTTTTGTATCTGATAAATTAAAATATTATCAAGTTCCTTCAGATATAAAAGTAACAGAAATTGCATTGTATGATAAAGCTCAAGCAACTATTGATTATAAAATTCATTATACAGTGTTTTTTGATAATCCAAGTTTGCCAGAATATCAAGATTTTACTAAAGAAATTTCAGGTCAAATTAATAATAATTGAAAATATGGCGAATATATTATTAATTGAAATGGTGATATGACTAATAATCCTACAGCACTTTGAACAAAATATTATCATTATGAAATAGAAGAAGCTATTATTAAACAATATATTAAATTATTAACTTATATGTCATTTGAAAGTACAGTACCTGGAGTAATTTTAAAAATTAATAATAAAGAAGAAGTTTTAGTAGGAAATAGCCGCACTTTAACTTTAGGACCTGGTTATGAAATTACAGACTGTCAAATATTAGGACGAAGGCTGTTTAAAACAACTAATGATGTAGAGACTCTTAGAAGCTTAAATGAAGGAGAGTTTTGTTTTGACCCTGAGACTTGCGGCGTAGGTAAATCAGCAAAATTGGTTGAAGAAATAACAAATCCTATTTCAAATTATATTTATAAATTAACTCTAGAAAAAGGTGGCACTTCGCAATACTATTTATGATATAATGATGAAGAATGAATTTCTGGAAAACGCTTGAAATTTAATTCTGATAAAACTACTGTAGATATAGAAGTCCCAGTAGATGGAATTGTTAATTATATTGGTGAATTGTGAGAAGACATTAATATATAAAAGTGAGGAGATAAAATGAGAAAAAAATATCCATATCTTGAAGATAATGCTTCTTCTTATAGTAGAATGCCGCAAGAATTATTATCAAATTATCCTTACATAGATTCACCATATTCTTATAATTTAAATGCAGAACAAGAAAAAGAAGATTTTCTTTCTAAAATAGATTTTTTTGTTAATCAAAAACAATATATTAATATAACTTTATTAGATTGAAAAGAAAATCCAATTAAAGAAATACAAGGTATCATATCTAGCGGATCTATTTCAAAAGACGGAAGGAGCAGCGTGCGGCGAACCGCAACTCTAAGCTGCTCCTTCGGCTATGGCGAATATAATGTGGATGATCTTGAAATGGATTTTTCTTTGAATAAAAAGATTTTTATTGAAATTGGTATTGAAAATAAAACAGATGAATATCCAGAATATCCTATTTTATGGTTCCCGCAAGGAATTTTTTATATAAATGCATTTAGCATGAATTCTTCTACATCTTCTGCGGTAAATATTACTTTAAATTTAAAAGATAAAATGTGTCTTTTAAATGGAGATGTTGGTGGAACATTGCCAGCGACAATTCAATTTGATACTATGACAACACAATTAGGAGATCAGAGAATTATTAGTGATGCAAATAAAATAAGTGAAAATCAATCGAATAAAGATGAAAAAGAAGAGACTGATAATTCTGGAACAATTGTGGAACAAAAAGTATTATATTATAATATAATAATGGAATTATTACAGCATTGAGGACATGAAGATTTAAATAATATTATAATTCAAGACGTACCTTTAAGAATTAAAAAAATAATGCAATGAAATGGAAATAATGATATATTTTTATGGCCAACAAATTCAGAAGAAACTGATGTCGCTTATGAGTATAGTTTTAAAGAAGAAACTGCAAAAACTCATAATGGCTATGCTCGTTATTCAAAAGGCGATGATATAGGATATATTTATGCTGATTTTGTTCCTGTTGGTGAAATTATAGGATCCGCAGGAGATTCTGTATGTACTATTTTAGATATAATTAAAAATCAACTAGGTAACTATGAATATTTTTATGATGTATTTGGAATTTTTCATTTTAGAGAAATTAAAAATTATTTAAATATTACTCAAGCCGAGACTGTTCTTCAAGAAAGTGAAAATCCTGGTCGTTTTATATCATTAGAAAAGGGTCAATTTAATTTAGATACAAGTGGTGAAATACAATATTTAATAGATGTGACAAATGATAAAACTACTTTTTCTTTTACAGAATCTAAAAATATCACTTCAATTAATGTTAATCCAAATTATAGTAATATAAAAAATGATTATATTATTAATGGTATTAAAAAAAATAGTTCTGGGGTTGAAATGGCTATTAGATATAGGTTAGTTATTGACGACAAACCTGAAATTATTGGATATACTAATGGTAAAATATCAGAGAATGATTCTGATGAAGTTAAAAAGAATTATTATACTACATCTATTAAAGCTAGTGATCCAGGAGCAACTCCACATTATGGCTTATTTAAAAATTTAGTTTTTTATACTTATGATGAAGGATATTTAAAGACTAATAGATTAGGTAAATGAGTTGATGTAACAAAACTTCCTAAAAAAGGAAATATGGACCGTATATACAGATTAGTTTTAGGATTTAATTCAGATGGTGAACCAATTTTTGATACTAAAATTGCAGTTTCTGACAGAAATAGGCAATTCTATATGTGAAATGGTACTAACTATATTAAATTATATGTTCAGTATAATTTATCAAATTCAAAAGCCAAAACTTATTTACCGGAAATATATTCAAATTATTATGCAATAGACTGAAGAACCGCATTGCTTTGCTATGGACTTGAATCTGAAATAAATGGGACCGACTCAGGAGAATATTTTAATGAACTAACTAGTTTTTGACCTAGTGAATATAATCTCCGCAGAAAAGTTCAAGAATTTTATAGTGAAAATGAAGATAAATCAATTCAATTTAAATCATTAACTACTGGCAATTTTTATTTTGATATGATTGACGCAAATTCTTCTTCTATTGGAATATATAGTGTTAATAATATAGGAAGAAGAACAGATGTTTATAACGGTAATAATGATATAAATTGTTTGTTTGCTCCAGAAATTCCTAATGTAATTATTTTAAGCAAAGATCCATCACAAAATTGATCTGACAATGTAATGATAACCGAATTAAGAGATATTCAAAATATAAAGGAAGCATTGACAGAACAAATTAAAGAATGTCAGCAAAATGGTCAACCATACATGGAAATGTCAACTAATAATTATAATATGTTAACGACAGGTGGATATTTAAATGATGCTTATACAGCTCTTAGATATGAATTATTTTTGCATACAAATTATCAAAAAACTTTAACTATTAATGCCTTACCTGCATTTTATTTAGAACCTAATAGCAGAGTGCATGTTTCTGATGCTTCTACTAATACATATGGTGATTTTATTGTTCAAAATATTAGTTTAACACTAGGCCCTGGAGCTAACATGTCTGTTAATATGACTGAAGCCATAGAAAGATTATAAGGGGGTGTTTTTGATGAGCACTTATATAAAACAATTTATTTATGATCAAAATAATTATTCAGCAACAAGTAATCCATTATTAACGACACTTATTGCTTCTAACAAAGCAGTAAAAAATTATGTCCCTTATAATTCTTCATATCAAGATGTTGTAATAAATTTACCTTCTGGCAGTACCACTAAAATAAGAGATAATAATAATACTTATTATTTAAAATTAACAGTTCCAAGAGATCCAGTTTTTAATTTTAATCTTAATTTAAAACTTTGTGCGGGAACTGGTACACATCCAGAAAAAGTGACGTCAGACGATATTAATTTTAATAATTTTCAATGAATAAAACAAATTTCAGTACCAAAAGATGATGCAGTAACAGATGTAACAACAGAAGCCGCATTATTTGAATATAATAAAGCAATAAAATGTAGAGAGATAAAAACATATAAATCATCTTTAACAAACTTAAGCGCAGGTTTGGTCTATAAAAATAATAATGAATATAAATATTGTATAAAATATTATCCTCCTTCAGATGAACAAGGGGGAACAACAACATTACCTCAATGGACTGATACTGCATACTTTAGACCTATAACAAATTATGAAATTTATGATTTATTACAAAGTTGAAATTATACATCTGAAAATTTAACTTCATCAACAATAGAGTATAATTTTATTTTTTCTCCACAATATTCTTTCAATTCTAGTGATGCTACATATTATAAATATTTATGACTAGAAATAGTAAGAAATGAAGATGATAATCAAATTAAATATATAGATAAAACCGATAATAAAACATATAATGGTAAAAGATTAGATATAAATAATCTAAAATTTGAATTATATAGAGTTAATAATTTATTTAGTTTTCCTTCAAGCAATCCTACAATTAATTTAAATGGAGGAAAAGTAAGTCATATTTCTATTAGTGGCGCTCCTGGCGCAAAATTTGCGGTAAATGGAGAAGAAATTATTCTAGGCTCTAATGGTATATATGAATTAAAAGATTTTAATGTTACAAGTTTTGGTTCAATAAAAGAAAATGATAATAAAGTTTTCTTATTGAATTATGAATATACTAATTAAAAGGGGGAAATAATATGGCTTTAGAAAGCTTTTATGGCGGAAAACCTGGTATTTCCCCTATCATTAAAACAAAATTTAAATATATTAGTGTTTCTGATCCAGCTTATATTCGAGATAAAAATAAAAAAACTGCAATTCAGTTAAAACCATATACTATGGAAGAGTGTTTTAAAGATCCTACTTATAAAGATGTATGATATGGCGAAATGTGTCTTATTGATACTGATAGTAAAATGAATCCAAATAATGGAAAACTATTTAGAAGAACTTTATCAATAAGTAAATACGATTCTCAAAATCTTCACGCAGATTATCTAGGCCAAATTGTTGGGCCAATTAATCGTGCTCCAAATTTAGATTTAAGCGGTTTAACAGCTGCACGGAAAAAAGCGGTTAATGGAGAATCTGGCTGAGAATACGGGTATTATAAAAAAGACGGTTCTTGAGCTATAACTAAACCGACAATAACTAGCGATATAAAAGTTTTTTCAGCAAATGAGAATAATGCTATAGATATGGTTCCAGGAAAAACCATTAACAGCGAAAATAAAGTTGTTTATAATGATAAAATTCAATATACTTGATGCATTGTTCGTAAAGATGAAAAGGATGCTTGAATATATTTAGGATTTAAAATTCCATATACAGTTTTTGAATTAAAAGCTAATACAATAAATTTTAATGAAAATGCAAGTGTTACTGATACTTCTCCATCTAATCATCCTTTCTTTAAATCTTATACTTTTAATATTCCAAGAGGAACTAGAGGTATTGGTCCAGAACAAGTTTTTATAGTAGATAGAAATACTAATTCTGAAAACTCCCATCCAGAAATTGATAATTTATTATATAGTTTTGACGCCATTCAATATAATAAAAATACAGATGTATATACAGTAGATACTACTAAAAAAATAAATACTTCATCTATTTCTAAAAAAACTTATTGAGTTGCAAAATGAAGTTTATATAACGCAGGAACCAATGAGATAGAAACTGTTTATCAATATTTAGGTGATTATAAAGATATTTCAGATATTAATTTATTAAATGATGGAACTTTAACTTTAAATTATTCTGATGGTACATCTAAATCTTTGAGCAATAAAATTAAATGGATTACTGATACAACTTTAGATATAACTAGAGCTAATAATACATATGGAACTTTAACTATTAACTATAATGATGGTAATTCTTTTAGTGAACAAATACCTTTTGTTCAAGAGGTAAATTTATCGCAAGATGGTAAACTTAGTGTTGCTTATGCAGGAGAATCTACCGAAGAAGAAATTGGAAATATAAATACTGTTAAAGAATTTTATATTGACTTTAGAGGACATTTACTTGCTTTATATAATTCTAGTTTATACAGACCATCAGATGATATTGTTGGTACAGTTGATGGTAATTTTTACTATACATATAAATGACAAGGAAATTATTTTAGCAAAGAAGAATCATGAGTAAAAGCAAATCCTAATGGAGATAATAGAGTAAAAACTATTAATAATAATACAACAAATTGGTGACATGATTTAGGCGTAGTAAAGCCTTTAGGTAATCCAAGTATTATGAAACAAATAGTATATCCTATTCCGCAAGGTCAATCTGGATTAAGCATTTCCAATGTGACTACACAATTAAAAACAGATTATCCAACTGGTATAGTTACTACTTCAGATCTACAAGAAGCTAAAGGAGGATATTTAGTAGTAGATAATGTTGTAGTTGGACAATCTACAGGAAGTGGTATATTTTATTTTGACTGAGATGATAAAGAATGAAAATACGGTGGACTTATCAGTCTAGATGCGGCTTTACAAAGTAGGTATGTTTTTATAAAAGAAGGTAATACAAATTATCCAACAGAAAGTGAAACTGCGCCTAGAATATTTTTTGAAATAGCAAATGAACCAACTAATCCACAGGTAGAGCCTTTATCAGAATTTTGAACTCAAGTTGTTTCTTAAAAGAAAAAGATGATTAAAATGAAAAAAATAAAACAACTTTTTAATAAAAGTTCTTTAACTATTACCAATATTAAAAAATTTTTACAAATTGGTATAGAAACGCCTTATGATACTCCTTGCGGCTATACTAAAACACCTTTAGCTATAGTGGCTATTAATGGAAAAAATTTTGCTTTTTTGGGAAACACCATATTACAATTTCCAATTTCTGAAACAACTTTAAATATTGAATTAATAAAAATTGATCCATATAATATTGTAACTATTTGTTATGAAGAGGAGGGATAAATGGCAGAAAAAACTATAACTGAGCACGTTCGTAGTCCACAAGATAGCTCAGAATGATTAGATATTTGAACAGCAATAGTTCAAAATGATGGGCAGTATGTAATTAATCCTTCTAATAAATGGGTTTATCCTTCAAATCAAGTTGATATAGAAATTAGAGCTGGATGTTTATGATTTAAATAAAAGAAAGGAGGAAACTTAAATGGCTGCAGAACTACGTACAACAGTTATTAATATGAAAACGCTTAATCAAGCAATACAAAATCCAATTGTAACGATTGGCGCAAGTGACAAGGACGGCCGCAAACTCAGAATAATTTTTACTCAAGAAGCTGCCGCACGTTTTACAAAAACAACTAAAATTTATCTCTGTTGATACCACCAAGAGTTAGATATTCGAGGATATAGTGTATTTACAGAAATTAAAGACGAAAATGATAAAAAGTTTCCTCCTACTTGAGAAATTACATATCCAAAGTCAATGCTTTTTGAAGGACATGTTTTAGCAAACATACAATTAGTAGATAATGTTAGTATTGCTACATCTACTAATTTTATAATTCATGTTTTACTCGATCCGAATGATGGGTCTGATTTTGTAGCTTCAGATGATTATAGTGCTTTCCAAGAGGCGGTAATTAATTTAACAAATCTCGAAGGCAGAGTGCAAGATCAATTAGATGAAGCAATTGCTCAAAATGAAGAACAACGAGAACAAATGGAACAACAAAGGGCTGAATTTGAAAATATGCAATCGGTCTTTGATGAAATTCAAACCGCGGTGACCGCACTTAGTTGGCATCCTCTTTCTTAATATGATAAATATATTTTTAATAAGACATTAAAAGGAGGAACTAAATGACACAAGTTAAATTTTATCGTGGAGAAACTGGTACCTCCTTGCCCAATGAACCAATAAATGGAGCTATTTTTGTTATTGAAAGAGATAAAGAAAATAATTTAGGCGACATTTATGTAGATATGGAAAGTGGTAAACGACTCCATATTAAGCCAGATTCTGGTTTTAAAATATATAATAATACATTAATAAATAAGATTTCTTCTCTTGGAGAAGTTTATGTAATATTAGATGAAAATCAGAATCAAATAGGAATAAAAGTTGGAGACGGCAAAGCCTACATAGGAGATTTACCAAAATATCCTGTTATTTCTAAAGATCAAATTACATTTTGAAATAATAAAGTAAATGCTTTTATTGGGTTAGACGATCCTTCTGAAGAAAGTTTTATGAATTCTGGGATTAAAGTTATTCCAGGGTCTTTTATAAATCTACCTATAGAAGATCAACAAGAAACTCTTGTTTTAACAAGATATTAAGGAGGTTTATAAAATGGCAACTGAGAATGTTACTTATTATAGGAATTATAACATAAATGATAATACTAGTACATCACAGTATAAAATCACAGATCCAGCTCCTTCAATAACAGAAATTAAAGATTTAAAAACTGGAGAAAATGCATACTGAGAAAATCATCCTATGAATTTTACTTTTAAAGAATGAAACACAGCACGAGATGGATCTGAAATATCAATTCAAGTTGGAGAAATTAATACCAATTTTGCTAAAACTTCTATAAGATACGCTATTTGAGAGGAAATAACTACAATGCCTACAATTTCAAAAATTACGTTACCAAACGGTAATACATATGAAATTAAAGACGCCGTGGCTCGTAGCGCTATCGAGTCTATTTTAGGCGGAGATGCGGTTACGTTTGGCGGCGTAACAACAACCGCTATTACAGATGGCGGAACAGAAAAGCCAACAGTAGATGGCTCTATAATTGATCCAATTAAAGGTCAATTATATTTTTATGGGACACAAGAATATCTTTGAGACGGAGATAAATGAATTGAACTTGGTTCTTTAGATGCTCTTGGAGATTTAGCTTATAAAGATTCTGTATCTGTAAAATATGATAAAACTACAAGTGCTACTTATGCAAGCACAAATTCTTCTAAAACAGTTAATCTTAGTGGAACCAGTGCAAATGTAACAATTACCGCGACAGATAATACTAATGGTAATTATCAGCCTAAAGGTACAGTATCTCAACCCACTTTTTCTAATGGTTCTGTATCTGCTTCTGGAAAAACAACTCCAAGTGGTACAGTTTCTCAACCTGGTTTTACTGGTACTGCAGTTCGTTTAGTAACTAGTAATATTTCAGTACCTACTTCTGCAAGTTTTAATGGCACAGAAGCAACAATTAATGTTACTGGCACTGCAACAGGTACAGTTTCTAAGCCTTCTTGAACAGGTACAAAAGCTACTGGATTAACAGTCAGTCCCGCAGCTAGTGGTACTGCAACATATACTCCAGAAGGTAATGTAGCGGCGCCTACAATTTCAGTTAAAACTGCTGGCGCTACGGATAATACATTAAAACCTGTTACAGCCAAGAGTGTAGTAAGTACTTTAGCTACTGCGGCTCCTGGTGCTACCGCGCCCGCAAATGCTATTACTTATTATTCTGTTTCTGATGAAACACTAAGTTTATATCAAATTGGTGCAACCAAAACAGATTCAGTTACTCTTGGAAATGCGGTTACAGTTAAAACAGGGGATGCAGTTTATCAAGCTAGTGCGCCAACTTTTACTGGAACAGGTAAAAGATTAGTTCTTGAAGATTATACCCCTGCAGGTAGTGTTAGTCAGCCTACATTTAGTAGTGGATCAATTACTGGTAGTGCGACATATACACCTGCCGGTAGTGTAGGGCTTACTAATTCTAATAAGACCGCCACAGTTAGTGCAACAACTGGTACCGCAACATATACTCCTGGTGGTACTGTTGATCAACCTACATTTACAGGTGATGAAGCAACAGTTAGTGTCACTGGTACTGCAACTGGCACAGTTTCTCAACCCACATTTACTGGTACAAAAGCACAAATTAGTGGTACAACAACTGCTGCGGGTTCAATTACTTTACCAAATATTTCTCTTTCATATACTGAAACAACTGTTACTGGTTCTTAATTAAAACACTGTTATAGGGCAACTTTGCTTAATTGCAAGGTTGCCCTTTTTATTTTATATAAGAAATGTTTCTATGCATTTATATTAACATATATATTTTAATAACCTTCTTTTAACGGTTATTAAAAGAGCTAAAAGGAGGTCTATAATTTTATGGGAGATATTATTACTAAAATTAAAAAAGGTGATGATACAAATTTAATATCATCTAGTTTTTATGGATTATGTGATACTGAAGCTGATGTTCAAACTAAAAATGTACGAATTAATAATTCATATATTAATACTGTTTCATTAGCAACAGGAATGTTATTAACAGTAAGATTTACTAATCATAATACCGCAGAAAATCCTAAGATAATGCTACAAAATTTAGATGGAACTGTTAATCTTTTAGAAAATTCAATGCCAATTTATAGAACGACTAACAACCCAATTGGTTCGAGCATATCTACTTCTTGAGTAGATGGAGCTGTAGTTTCTTTCATTTGCACGGGTACTTCAAGTTCTTCTTCACGTTGAATAAAAGTTGGTAATGGAGAACGTTTTGTTTATAGTAATACAGTAAATGGAAATCCATATATTAGCTATAATGAAGATGCCAATCAACCTATTACAATTTGACAAAATGTGGATAATGAAAATGTGTTGTATGGGTTAGTTACAGGAAAAAATTCTATAGGACTTTATGGTCCTGCAACTTCAACAGCTACACAAGGATCTTGATTATGAAAAACTCCTACTTTCCCGGCAGGACAAATGGATACTTGACCAATTTCAATTGGTGGCACCGGAGCGACCACTGCAACTCAAGCAAGATATAATCTTAACGCAGCAGGCGTAGATGATCAATCTACTCAAAAAGTAGCTTTTACTCCTCTGACTGGATCAACTCAAGTTCAAGGTATTTACTTTAATGTAACTAATGAAGCAAATACAACTTATAAAGATAAACGATTAGCTTTATTTCTTACAAATAGCACAGCCACACTATGAAATTCTACTGATGGCACAACTATTTGAAATGCTTATACAACTAAAAATACAGTTTCAATAAGCAATGGAGGTACAGGTGCAACAACTGCAAGCCAAGCATGAGAAAATCTTGGCGGTGGAGATATAGGTAAAAAAGATATCTTAGCTGCAAGCGATATTCCAAATCTTTCTGCATCTAAAATCACAAGTGGCACTTTAGGTTTAAAATTTGGTGGTACTGGCACCAATAATGAAAGTATAACAGCTAATCGTGTATTTGCCGGTCCTTCTTCTGGAAATGCCGGCAATGCTAGCTTTAGATCTCTTGTTGCAGCAGATATTCCAAATCTTAATGCATCAAAAATTACAGCAGGTACATTTAATGCAGATAGAATTCCAGATGATATTAATATAACTGGTAATGCTGGTACTGCAACAAAATTAAAAACAGCTAGAAGTTTATATGTAAATCTTGGATCAGCTTATAATTCGAGTTCTCCTGTTACATTTGATGGTTCTGCCGCAAAAGCCTTACCAATTAATGGTACTCTTGGTGTCGCTCATGGCGGTACTGGAATAAGTTCTAATCCTTCTATGTTAGTTAATTTAGGAACTACGAGCGCAGCTTCTGTTTTTGCAGCATCACCTCGTCCAGGTATTACTGGTACTTTAAGTATTGCTCATGGTGGTACGGGAGTTACTGGTGTTACTACAGTTTATAACAATACTGATACAAATGTTACTGTTTATAAATGAGGTCCTATAGTTACAATTCGTATAACAGGATATACATATGCTCTTTCAAAAGGAAATAATCATTTAGTTGCTACTGTTGGTTCTGCAATAAAGCCATCAAAGAATATTTCAAATTTAGTTGCTGCGGCAGGTACTGGCAATGATTATTCTTCACTTGCTCGAATATGGGTTAGTAAAGATAATGGCAATATTTATATATCTCAAGTAAATACTACTGCATCTTGTACTTGATATGGATCTTTTTCTTATATTGTTGCTTAATATAAAGATAGGAGAATGTTATATTATGATATTTGATGAAGAAAAATTAAAAGAATATCTTAGTTCTACAGAGATTGAACGCTTAAAATTAATGGTAAAAGCCACCGAACAAATGGATTTTCAAGATAAGATGGACGCAATTTTAAAGGAGGAAAAAGAGAATGGGAACGAGTAACCAACTTCTTAATTGAGCGGCAAATCAAATTGGAACTGTCGGTGGGTCTAAATATTGAAAAGAAGCCTATGGCTGGTCTGGCAATAATTTACCTTGATGTGCGGTTTTTGTTACAGATGCATTAAAACAAACAAATACAAAAGCAGCATATTTTCCTTCAACAGTAGCTTTTGATCTTAATGACAGAAATAAAATTGGATCAGCTTTAGTTAATAAATATAATCTTAAACCTGGCGATCTTTTATCTTTTGACTGAGATAATGATGGCGTAGGAGATCATGTGGGTATTGTTGAAAAAGCTTTGGGTAATGGAGTATATCAAACTATTGAAGGAAATGTTTCAAATAGTTGCGGACGCCGCATTCGATATGCTTCTAATATTATTTGTGGTATCCGTCCAGAATATAGTAATAACAATACTTTAATTGTAGATGGTGTTTTTGGAAATGAAACTTGCACGGCTCTTCAAAAAACTTTGCAATCACATGGCTTTTATAAAAATTATTATCTTGATGGTAATTTTGGATATTATACAAAATTAGAACTTCAGAAATATCTCCGTAAACTTAATTATTATTCTAATAATTGATTACTTGATGGAGATTTTGGAGTAGAATCTACAAAAGCTTTACAACGCTATTTAAGAGCTTTAGGTTATTATACCACTTCATATTTAATTGATGGAAATTGAGGTAAATATACCACTATGGCTTTACAACGTGCAATTAATAATAAAAAGTTTTAAATTACAAATATCTTAGAAATGAGGTGATATAATGGCAGAACTATTAGAACCAACTCCTATATCACAAATTATATTGCCTAACAATGTTACCCATCCTATAAAAGATAGTTATGCACGTTCACACATTGCATTTTATGGTACATGCGAAACTGCTGCAGCCACAGCCGCGAAAGTGGTTGTATGTGAAGAATTTACTAGTGCGAATCTCGTTGAAGGAACCGTTATAAATGTCAAATTCACTAATGCCCAAACTTATAATGGCGCGCCAACCCTCAATGTCCAGTCCACTGGCGCTAAGAACATCCGCATCACAGGCAACACGAACGCTGGGCGATACGAGTGGGTAGCTGGCGAGATGTTGCAGTTCGTCTACGACGGCACCTATTGGGTAGCCACCGATGGCGGCAGGGCATCCACCACCTACTACGGTGTGACCAAGCTGTCCAGCGCGACCAACTCCACGAGCACGGCGCTCGCGGCCACGGCATCGGCTGTCAAGGCCGCGTACGACCTTGCCAACGGCAAGCAGGACAAGCTGGTGAGCGGCACTAACATCAAGACGATTAACGGCAGCAGCTTGCTAGGTAGCGGAGATATTACCATTTCTGGCAATTATCTTCCTTTAACAGGTGGAGATATAACAGAAAATAATTCTAATTTAGTTCTTGCTTTATATAATCAATCAATAGAAATGTGAGACGAAGAAGGAACTACTTACTTTCATGTAAGCGACCTACGCGATACATCGGGTATAGCAATTATAGCTGATACATTCATAGGGGATGGTTCAACACAAGCATTCTATCTCAACCTACCAGCAAGTAATACTAACTACAGTGTGACGGTGAATGGAGTTGAAGTTACTTCTAACATTACGAAACTAGAGTCGGGTATCGAATTTTCGACGGCGCCGGCAGCTCAATCTGAAATTGTTGTAACTTATCCAACGGACTCAAATCTTACGAAAGCTTATACGCTTGGAATCCGTGATTCTAGCTCAAATATTGGGGCTCTTTCTGTAGCAGAAGGTGGCAATATCACTGCAAGCGGGATGACTTCACATGCTGAAGGTGCCAATACTATTGCAAGTGGGGTAGCAGCCCATGCTGAAGGTTCCTATACCATCGCAAGTGGAGAAGCATCTCATGCTGAAGGCGAAAGTACCACTGCAAATGGCAGTTATTCCCATGTTGAAGGTGATGAAACCATTGCAAGTGGAGAAGCATCTCATGCAGAAGGAAAAGGCACTACCGCAAGTGGAATCGCATCGCATGCAGAAGGCAGTAGAACTACCGCAAGCAGTAATGATTCTCATGCAGAAGGCTATAGCACTACTGCAAGCGGCATCAACTCTCACGCAGAAGGTTACAGCACTATTGCAAGCAAAGAAACTTCTCATGCAGAAGGTAGCAATACTACTGCAAGTGGCAATTATTCGCATGCGCAAAATTATTATACTATTGCAACTGGTTCTAGTCAAACCGCCCTTGGCAAGTATAATATTTCAGATACAAGTAATGCAGTAATTATTGGTAATGGTACATCTACTTCTGCTCGTTCAAATGCACTCACTATAGATTGGTCTGGCAATACATGGTGCTCTGGTGACATAGAGGATGGTAGCGGAAATGTCTTATCCAATAAAGCCAACATAGCCGATCTCGCTACTGTTGCGACGTCTGGAAATTACTCCGACCTGACTGGAATACCGACTATTGACACAACGATAAATCCAACCAGTTCTAACGCGGTGGAAAACTCCGCCGTGGCATCGGCGCTCTCGGCCAAGGCGAACGTATCGTCACTCGCGACGGTGGCGACCACTGGAAACTATTCTGACCTAAATGGGATACCAATTATCGACATAGCAATAGATTCAACAAGCTCAAATGCAGTTAAGAATTCTGCTATCGCATCAGCACTTTCGACTAAGGCGAATACAGCAGATGTATATACGCAAGCTCAAACCAATACGCTATTGGCTAATAAGGCCGATGCATCTGATCTTACAGATTACCTTCCATTAACAGGTGGAACATTAACTGGAAAATTAGATATACAAAATGGCGATATGGATATTACTACTACACCATCTTCAAGTCAATATAATGGAATGTTTGAAATTCTTGATTCAAATGATAAACAAATAATGAATATTACAGCTGTACATACTAATAATGGCTATCATGGCGTTTCTATGGGAGTATATGATCCAGATACAGGACAACAAAATACACTACAATTAACGCAAAATAATAATAATGGTTATGTCGTTTGAATATCTCAGCCTGCAGCTTGAAGAAGTGCTCTTAGTATTGGAACTATTGGCACTAAAAATACACTGACAGCATCGGATATACCTTCTTTAGATTATCTTCCTTTAACAGGAGGAATTATAAAACCAGGCAACTTAGTAATTAAAGATAGTCAAGATAATCCCTATTTTGAAGTTATAGATTTAAAAAATAATAATGGAGGAACTGTCACAGAAACTTTTGAAGGCGATGGTTCAACTACAACTTTCTATTTACAATATATGCCAGTTCGAACTGATTATGCGCCAATTAAAGATAATATAGAAGTTAAAATTAATGATGTATCAACTACTGATTTTAATGTTGGGTCTACAACTCTTTTGCCTAATTCTGAACCAGATAGTTATCTTGCTGTTATTATATTAACTTCTGCTCCAACTATTGGAGATACTATCACTGTTACTTATCCAATAGATGACAATTATCATGCCAAATCATATACTTTAGGTCTTAGAAAAGAGAATTCTAAAGTCGGCAATTTAAGTTTAGCAGAAGGAATGAATACTATCGCATCTGGTATGTTTTCACATGCACAAAATTATCGTACTACCGCAAGCGGCGTCAATTCTCACGCAGAAGGGAGTATTACTATTGCAAGTGGCTTTTGCTCTCATGCAGAAGGCCACAATACTACTGCAAGTAGCGGTTATTCTCACGCAGAAGGTCACACTACTACTGCAAGTGGTAATACTTCACATGCAGAAGGCTATAATACTACTGCTAGTGGACCAGTATCTCATGCAGAAGGAAGTGCCACTACCGCAAGTAGCGACGGTTCTCACGCAGAAGGCTATAATACTACCGCAAGTAATTTTTGCTCTCATGCTCAAAATACAGGTACTATCGCAGCGGGAAACAGTCAAACCGCTCTCGGCAAGTACAACATTTCAGATACAACCAATGCAGTAATCATCGGCAACGGCACGGATGATTCTGCTCGCTCCAATGCACTTGCCATTGATTGAAATGGTAACGTTAATGCAGCTGGTGATATTACAGATGGTTCTGGTAATGTATTATCTGATAAAGCTGGTTTAAACGTCTCAAATAATTTTGTAGGTAATACACAAAAAATACAATCAACAAATATTACAAATAATACTACAGTGACTTCTGATACTATGGGCAATGGAAGAATATTACTTACAGATTCTGATGGACAAGGTGTAGGGTGGCTTGACCCATGATTTTATTCTAATGGAACTCAAGCAATTCGTCTATATAATCGTAGACTTATGAATAGTACGAATTATTATAACGGATTTAGTCTTGGAATAGATTCATCTGGTAATCCAGTTACTAGTTTTTATGATTCAGATAGCGCAAAAGCATTTAGAGATGCTATTTATGCACCTTATCTTTCAAATCTCTCAACAACTGCTCAACTTTTTGCAATAAGAGGAAGAGTTAGAAATTCTAATAATACTCATTATGGAGATGATTGTGGACTTCTTGTAACTAATAGTTCTTTTGCTCTATATAATTTTACTGATCAAAATACGATTTGGACAATTCAAGGATTAGATAATGCAACAACTCTTACTATTTCTACAAGCGATCCAACGATTACTGCCGCAAATGCTACAGCATCGCTATTCAGATTAAAGAAACAACTGGATATTGTAACATTACAAGTATCTGGCCTTAAAGTTGTTGCAAGTCTTGCAGAAGGTAGTAGTGTTGCATTGGGTTCTGGCATTATTCCAAGTGCATATCGTCCGGTTGGTAGCTCATTATATATTCCTTTAACAGCTAATGTTTCTGGTAAAGGTTCTGGATGTTTCTTATATATAACAACTGCGGGAAATGTGTCACTATATAATCGTTCTGGTTCTGCTTTAGGTACTGGTACAAATTTATATTGTAACACTAGCTGAATAACCGCATAATTTAATAAAAATAAAACAGAAAGGATAATAAAATGCAATATTTTATTCCAGATAAACTTTATAATATTCTTAAATGAATTTGTATTGTCGGCCTTCCTTTAATTGCTTGAGGATACGGTGCGTATGCAGCTGAATGGGGATGACCAATGGCCGATCAAATTGTTAATACAATTCATATTACTGCAATTATTTTAGGCGGAGCTCTTGGCATTGACGAATTCCAAGCCAAGATATTAAATAAAGAGTAATTTGAGTTAAAAAAAGATTTTGAATTAAAACATTTTAAGGGAATAAATTTATTTTATTCCCTTTAATTAAGACAGAAAGGGGAAAATAAATGGATTCCTTAAATGTGTTTTTGCAACCAATTCAAGATCCAAGAGCTCAAATAGCAATAATTGCTTTATTTATATTAGCTCTTCTTGATGTATTATTTGGTGTTATAAATGCATTATTCTTTCAACATAATTTTTCTAGTCACGAATTCCGTGCGGGGCTCATCCGCAAACTTAGCAATTTTGGCATTGTAGTCGCTGCGGATGTTGTAGATGGTATGTTACTTGGTGGACTTGAATTAGGTTTTCAACCAGTTCTTATGACAGTAACAGTATCTTTAACTCTTATGGAATTATGGTCTTTATTAGAAATTTTTGCCGCGATCCATCCGGAAATCAGTGATGCTCCTTGATATAAAATGCTTTTAAATAGCAAAGACGGACTTCATGAAGAAAAAGAAAAAGAATAGGAGATAAAATGGAAGAAGAAAAGATTTTAGAATATGATGCTAATGAGTTTCCTGATGAAGCAGCTTGAGAAAGTTTAAAAGCTGAAATTGAAGCTCAATATACTCCCGAGGATGGTGAAGATAATGGCGAAAACTGCTAAAGCATTATTACAAGTTGCCGCCAAAGAGATAGGTTATAGTCGATATAATGACCCTGAACAAGGTACTAAATATGGTAGATGATATGCTAAATTAACTAATTCGCCTTATTTTGGCACTACCGGTGTTCCTTTCTGTGCTATGTTTGTCTCTTGGTGTTTAGCTCAATTAAATATTTCTTGTACAGGGACTCCTACAGCAGCTTGCACTAGTGGTTTACTTGCGGCAGCTCGTCATGCGGGCAAACTTCTTCGTCCTTCAGAAGCTCAACCAGGAGACGTAGTTTTATTTGATTGAAGCTATGGTGGATATTATAGTTCAAACGCTGACCACACAGGTTTCTGTGAAAGAAATACCGGTTCTAGTCTTGAAACTATTGAAGGCAACGTTGGTGGCGTAGTTGCTCGTCGCACCCGTCCTTATAGCTGTATTGTTGGCGTAATTAGACCTAATTTTGATAAACCGGCTTTTTCAGACGTTAATGAAAATACCGCTCATTACGAAGATATTGTTTGACTAAAAGAAAAAGGTATTTCTACCGGATATTCAGATGGAACTTTCCGTCCTCTTGAAAAAACTGCTCGCGCGGATGCTGCAGCTTTCTTATATAGATTAGCTAACAGTCCCAAGTACGCTCCTTCTAATGCAGATAAAATTCGATTTAAAGACGTAAATGCTAAAACTTCTCATTCAAAAGAAGTTTGGTGACTTGGCGCTAAGAAGATTTCTGAAGGTTATTCTGACGGCACTTTTAGACCTTTAGATAATTTAACTAGAGGAGATATGGCAGCATTTGTCTATCGAGCTGTTGGTAGTCCTAAATATACTCCTACAAATAAAGACAAAACTCGTTTTACAGATGTTACTGAGAAAACAGCTCACTGTAAAGAAATTTGATGGCTCGCTTCTAAGGGCATTACAAAAGGTTATAAAGATAATACATTTAGACCCTATGCGCCAATTCTTCGTTGTGATGTAGCAGCTTTCCTACATAGAATGAGTGAAATATAATTTAAAATGAATACAGAAAAAATTATTTCTGCAATATTAGAATTATGTATTTTTATTGCAGGATTATTAACTATTACTGGATTTGTTGTAATACAATATCAATAGTTTTTAAGGGAGAAGTTTTTTAAGCTTCTCCCCTTTTTATTTGTTATTTCTAAAATTACATTTTACTTACCTAAAACAAATAAAGGGGTACTCTATATTATTTTATAGAGTACCCCATTTTTTTTTATTTAAAAAGCTGATTTATTCTTTTTTTCTTCATGAATTCCCGC
>AUXO014396875.1_pt1 | contig 30458 bp, 27 predicted proteins | sample 768731 | NCBI WGS metagenome assembly AUXO01 (sample SAMN02715735, study PRJNA202380) | gut metagenome | biome: sheep rumen | host: Ovis aries | place: New Zealand: Palmerston North
CTCATAAACAAATTACTATGTAAAAGTTTAGAATCCATCGAAAAAATTAGGTTTGCAGAATCAATTTTATTTGGTAGATTTTGAGTAAGATGGAATAATTGGCTCCAAAGCCTATTATTTGACTCGTTCTCATAGTAGCGATAACTCCAAACACAAATGGTGTGTCTCCCCGGCGATGGTTGGCTCCTCAACAACTATGCTTCTCCAACACAGTCAGCAATATCTACCGTGCAATTACAATTACGCTAAATTAGCTATCGATTAACTAAATTTATAGTTTTACCTTTGTTGGTGCGACTCATTCGAATTCCCTTAAGGTTTCCGTAAAAATTTTTATAGGAAAAATGAGAATTATTCAAGTCACACCATGGGTACTGAATTCGGAGATGTTGTAATTTGCTAAATACTATTAGATATTTATATCTAATAAAAGATGTTAACTCCGTTCCATTAAGGCATAAAGTATTTAAATTTTATTAGTAATTTTTTGAATCACTTCAATTAATTTTTGATATGCTAAATTAGTTAAATCAATACGAATATCATTTCTATCTTTGTAATTTGAATTTAATTTGAATGTATAAATCTTATCAATTACACATATTGCTAGTCATGCAAAACCGATTGGTTTATTTTCACTAGGGTTTGGTCCTGCATTGCCACTAATAGCTATAGTAATATCACTTTGCATTTTTTTATTAAAATTATAAGACAATTCTTTAACGCATTCTTCACTAATAGCGCCAAATTCATTAAGTGTTTCTTCTTTAACATTAGCTAATTTAGTTTTTGCAAAATTAGTATATACAACTAATCCTCCAAGTAATACTTTACTTGCACCAGGAACAGAAGCTAAATAAGAACTAATCATTCCAGCAGTAACGGATTCTACTGTAGCAATCTTTAAATTATTTTTTTTTAATAAATCAATAATTTGTTCTTGATAATTCATATATATAATTTTACTTTATCTAAATTATATAAGTTTTGATAAATTTAAATAATATTTATTTATGGTAATTATGATTTTTGTAAGTTAGCTTCTAATTCAATAATTAAATCACGAATAAATGCTGCTTTTTCATATTCTTGTTGTTTTGCAGCTTCAAGCATTTCTTTACGTAATTTTGCAACTGCTTTTGTTTGTTTAATTTTTGAAGCATTCTTAACTTTATATGTATCCTCATACAATTCGGCTTTTTCTCATAAAACCAAATCATTTCTAATATCTTTAATAATAGTTTTAGGGATGATATTGTGGAGTTTGTTATATTTTAGTTGAATATTTCTTCTTCGATTAGTTTCATCAATAGCTTTTTGCATGTCAGCAGTTATTTTATCAGCATACATAATAATATGTCCATTAACATTTCTTGATACACGACCGAATATTTGGATTAAAGCTTTATCATTTCTGAAAAATCCTGGTTTATCAGCATCAAAAATACAAATTAATGATACTTCAGGGACATCTAAACCTTCACGTAAAAGATTAATTCCAACAATTACATCATATTTACCCATTCTTAGTTCTTGGATAATTTTAGCTCTTTGTAATGGTTTCAATCCATGATGAAGATAAGCAACTTTGATTTTTTGATTTTTTAAATAATCAGTTAATGTTTCAGCTAATTTAATTGTTAAAACAGTAATAAATGTTTTTTCGTTTTTAGCAATTTGTTCTTTTAATTTACTAATCAAATGATCAATTTGATATTTTGTTTTATGGATTTCAATTGTTGGATCAACTAAACCAGTAGGACGAACAATTTGTTCAACAACTAACCCATGTGATTGATCAATTTCATATTCATTAGGTGTAGCAGAACAATAGATAACATGTTTAATTTTTTTATTAAATTCATCAAAATTTAAAGGACGATTATCTAATGCTGATGGTAAACGAAAACCATAATCAACTAAAGAAAGTTTACGATTATGATCTGTATTATACATTCCTCTTATTTGAGGAATAGTCATATGAGATTCATCAATAACTAATAATCAATTATCATCTTTAAAATAATCAAAAATAGTAAATGGAGTTTCGCCTTCTTCTCTTAATTCTAAATGTCGTGAATAATTTTCAATTCCGTTACAATAACCAAGTTCTTTTAATGATTCAATATCTGATTTTGTTCTTTGTTCAATCCTTTGCGCTTCTAATAATTTTTTATTGTCTTTAAAATATTTAACTCTTTCATTTAATTCATTATTTATTCTTTTTATGGATACATCAAATTTTTCATCATTCATAATGTATTCATTAGCTGGAGGGATGATACAATAAGTAACTTTTTGTGTTATGCTACCTGTTAGTGGATCAACAAAATGAATACTTTCGATTTCATCTCCAAACAATGATATTCTAATAATGTAACTATCACTTGTTCCAGGTGCTATTTCTAAAAGATCACCACGAATTCTAAATGTTCCAGGTTTTAAATCAATTTCATTCCGTTCATATTGTAATTTAACTAAATCATATTTAAGTTTTTTGTAATTTATCTTATCGCCTTTTTTTAAAAATAGTTTATATAAATCATAATCTGCTGGTGAAACTGAAGCATAAATAGCTGCTACTGAAGCAATAACAATAACTTTTTTACTATTTGCTAATGAATTAATTGTAGAAAGTCGCATCATTTCGATGTCATTATTTCTTTGTGCATTTTTTTCAATGTATGTATCATTTTGAGGGAGATAAGCTTCAGGTTGATAAAAATCAAAATAGGATATGTAATATTCCACATTATTGTTTTTAAATAATGATTTAAATTCTCCATATAGTTGAGCAGCAAGAGTTTTATTGTGAACAATAATTAAAGTATTAGTTTGTAATTTTTCAATTACATTAGCAATTGTAAATGTTTTTCCTGTACCAGTAGCACCTAATAAAACTTGTGATTTAATACCTTGTTTATAATTACTAACTAATTGTTTAATTGCCTTTATTTGATCAGCAACCGGATGCATTTTAGTAGTAAGTACTAAATCATTTTTGTCTTTATTTGCTGATATCATTTTGTTGTTTTTGTTTTGATTGATCAACTTTTTGTTTTAATTTATTAATTGCTGCTTCTTGTTTATCTTTGATATCCAATTTAAAATTTGGTTCATGATTAAAGGCATTTTTAATAACTTCATTACTATATTGATCTTGAATACTATTAATTGCATTTGCATCAACATTATAAGGTGCTAAGATATTAGCAAATTCATTAAACATTGCTTCATTAATTTTTGGAACATAAATTCGGTTAATGTTAAGTACAACTGAATGAGCTACATTATTTTTCATCTTTTGAAAGTGTTCATCTGCTTCACTAATGTAAATATTTAATGGTGAACGTTGCTCTAAACTTCTTAAATTCACACCTTCTCTAATTTTCATCATTAAATCCAAATGATTAGTTCAATTAAAGTCAAGTGATTGAATAATAATATTTTTAAAGATTGAGTTAGCTTGGTCAATGGTTAACAATTCAGCGCGTTTATCAAAACTTAAACAGATAATTGCATAAATAATATTTCTTACTTCATCAATACTTTTATTTCTAAAGAATTCAGGAGAAACAATATTTGTATTAAATAATTTTGTATTAATTGCTTCAGCTAATCTTACTTCATCAACAAACATTTCATTTTTTGTTGATTTAAACACATTTACTAAATCATTAGCAACAACTTTAGCCATATTTTTAGCAACCTGTAAATTTGAAACATTCTTTAAAATTTGATCTCTTTGTTTGTAAACCAACTCTCTTTGATTAGATAATACACTATCATAATCAATTAAGTTTTTACGCATATCATAGTTAAGAGCTTCAACTTTTTTCTGTGCACCTCTAATTAATTTAGTAAAAAATCATGAATCATAGTAATCATTATTAATTTTATTAGAACTTTTCTCTTGTTTTTCAATAGCAAATCGTTTAAATAAAGTATCTTCTAGACTAACAAAAAACCTTGTAATACCAGGGTCACCTTGTCTGCCACTACGTCCTCTTAATTGGTTATCAACACGACGTGATTCATGGTGAGCTGTACCAATAACATATAATCCACCAAGCTCTTTAACTCCTTCGCCTAGTTTAATGTCAGTACCTCTACCTGCCATGTTAGTTGAAATAGTAATCATTCCTTTTTGGCCAGCCATAGAAACAATTTGAGCTTCTTTTAAATGGTTTTTAGCATTAAGTAATTGGAATTTTAAACCTTTATTTTTCAAAAAATAAACTAATTCTTCAGAATCATCAACAGATTCAGTACCAACTAGTATAGGTTGGCCAGTTGCATTAACTCTAACTATTTCTGCTACAACGTGAGCTCATTTACTTACTTTATTCTCAAATACATAATCATTTAAGTCTTTTCTAATAACAGGTTTATTAGTTGGAATATTAACAACTACCATGTTATAAATTTTCAAGAATTCTTCGGCTTCAGTCATCGCAGTTCCACTAACACCAGCTAATTTATTATAAAGACGGAAGAAAGATTGATATGTGATTGTTGCTACAACAACATTTTCAGGATCAATTTTTACTCTTTCTTTTGCTTGGATAGCTTGTTGTAATCCAGCATTATAACTTCTTCCTTCAAGAACTCTGCCAGTAAAGTGGTCAACTAATAACACTTTATCTTCTCTAACAATGTATTCAACACCATTTTGAAATACAAAATTAGCCATTAATGAATTTTTTATTTTGTGATAAAGTTCAGAATTTTTAAAATCAAACAAATTTTTAATTCGGTAGTATTGTTCAGTTTTTTTAACACCTGAATCAGTTAAATTAATAGAATTTGCCTCATGGTCTATGGTGTAATCCTCTGGTTTCAAAGTAGAAACAAATTCATCAATATCAACATACATTGATAAATCTTGTTTTGGCATTCCTGAAATAATTAAAGGTACACGTGCTTCATCAATTAAAACTGAATCTGCTTCATCAATAATTGCAAAGTTTAATTCCCTAATAACTTTGTCTTCATATCTTTGCACCATATTATCTCTAAGATAATCAAAACCAAGTTCAGAGTTAGTTGTATAAGTAATATCACAAGCATACATCTGTCTTTTTTGTGCAGGTGTAAAACTTGATAAATTATAACCAACTGTAATCCCAAGTGGGTTAAGTGCCTCTGCACAAAATTTAGCATCACGTTGTACCAAATATTCATTAACCGTAACAACATGGATACCATGTTTTAATAATGCATTTAAATAAGCAACAAGAACAATAACAACTGTTTTACCTTCACCAGTATACATTTCAGCGAAGTCACCACCATTAGCAATAATAGCACCAATAAGTTGAACTTTGTAAGCAAAAATATGATGAACACGATAAATTGCTTCTCTTGCTACAGCTAAAGCATTAGGCAAAATATCAAATAAACTTTGACCATTTTTTAATTGTTCAATAAAAACATTGGTCATATTTGATAATTCAGCATTAGATTTTTTACGATAAATTGGAGATAAGTTATCAATATAGTTTGCTAATCGTTTAGCTTTTTTTAATAACTTTCTACTAGGTGAAAAAACGTTCCATTGACTTAAACTCATAAAGACAATATATTATATTTATAATAATATAATAAAAAAACATTTCATTCATGGAAAAAATTAAATTATTGGTTGGAAAGAAAACAGTTATTGATTGTTTATCCAATAAAGAACTTAATAAAACAAGAAATTTAGTTATTCATATTCCTGCTGTATATATGTCTTGTAGTTGTATGAAGTATTTTAATATTCCTTATGAATATAATTTCACTGTTTTGTGTGTTGAATTAATCAAAAATAATAACAATAATTTAAAAGAAACTCGATACAATCGATATTATTTAAATATCATTCATTTAATAATTAACAAAATTAAATCTCTTTATCCAAATATTAAGAAAATAATTTTAACTGGTGAATCATGAGGAGCAAATCTTGCAATGATTTATGCAAGAAAATATTTCAATAATATTGATGGTATTGTTTGTTGAAATGGTTGCAAAAAAGTTATTACAATACTTGATGAAAAAAGTAGAAGACATAATTTTTTTACTAATGCATGGAAACATGTTTTGTCTTTACTATTTAATTGTAATTTTTATTCGACCAGAGGTAATATTTCACAATTAACAGATAATGATATTTTTATTCGTTTAAGTAAAATTAAAAAAATGAATTCGGAAGCTAATACAAGTTCACGAGTAAATCTTGCTGTATGATTTTCTATGCGTCCTGCATGGAAATCATTAAAAAAAATTTTTAAAATGAATCAAAAATTGCCATTTACTTACATTCAATCACAACAAGATGTTTATTACAAAGTAAATAAATTTGATGTTGAAAAAATTAAAAAGAATAGTAGTGGGTATAATAATTTAATTTTGGTAAAAAAAGGATATCATTTGCTTTCATTGGATCAACATAATAACGATCAGATTATTTGAAAATCAATTAATAAAATGTTGGATGATAAATAATGGAAATTAATGTAATTATTAATGTTACCTCTAATTTAGGAAAAACTGGTCAATATGTTTCACAAATTAAAAAATATTTTAAAGAGAAGAATATTAAATTTTCTTTATTTGTAACAAAATATATTGGACATGCTACAGAATTGGCTAAAAAAATTACAGCTTCTAATAACAAAAAAATTCTTATAATTGTTGGTGGTGATGGCACTATTCATGAAGCATTAAATGGTATCGTTAATTTTGAGAATACATATTTTGCAGCTATTCCTGCAGGAAGTGGTAATGATTTTTTAAATAATTTTGATACTAACAAATACAAAAATATTAGAGAACGTTTAGATGGTATATTAAAAAATAACTATGAATATGTTGATTTTTTACTCATAAACAATAAATTAAGAGGAATAGAATCTGTTGGTTTTGGTATTGTTAGTAATATTTTAAAAAGTTATTATAAACTAAAACGATTTTCTCCTAAAACAAGATACCGTTTAGCTACATTAAGACACACAATATTTTACACTCCAGATAAATTCAATTATTCAATTGATGGTAAAAAAAATTGAATACAAGCTAAATGTATCATTTTTGAAATAGGAAATGGTAAGACAATTGGTGGTGGAATTAATGTAATTCCACATGGTGATATTAAAGATAATTTAATTTCAGTGTCATATATTGAACCTATTAATCACTTTCTTATTCCTTTTGCATTCAGAAATTTATTAAAAAAAGATGCAAGTGTATTAAAAAAGAATCATCGATTTTTTACAAAAAGCATTTCAATTAGATTAAATAAACCAATTTATCACATTGATGGTCAATTATATACTGATACTTCTACTCTCGATATAAAAATTGTTCATAATAAGCTAAAATTCATTTATTAGTTGAATAAATATAATTTATTTATTGATGGAAACAAGAATAAAAAAATGAGAAAATTACCGAAAAAAGATTGTTAATCAAGATCATTTTTTTAATCTTGATGATAAACAAGAAAAGAAAATTCAATCATATCACAATCGTATTAATAGAATTAGTCAAAATATTCTTACTAACGGAGAGGAGATGGATGATACTATCATTCCTCTTATTGTTAATGATCATAATAAGAAAAAAATGTTCAATGATCTAAAAAAAGTTGTACAAACAGTTGGGGAAGAAAAAAGAGAAATCATTACTCAAGAAATCAAAGATGTTTTATATTCATATAAAAATAATTCCATTATTGATCCACAAACAAATAAAATTTCTAAATCATGATTGCAAAATGAAAGTAGATATAATGACTTAGAAAATTATGAAAAATTAATCAATTTAACTGAACAAAAATTAATTGAATTTCAAACTACAAGTAGTCAAAAAATAGATAATTTAGAAAAAGCAATTAATGAGAATGTAAAAGCAACTCATGAAGATTTAGAAACATATAAGGTTGACAAAATTTCAGAAAAAATTAAGAAAAAAACAAATCGAAAATTCTATTTCTTTTTAATTTCTGTAATTGTTATTGTAATTATTGCAATAATTACATTAGTTATTATAAGGTTGGTGTACTATGCATAGATTTTATCAAATAGCTATTGATGGACCATGTGGTGTTGGAAAATCAACGATAGCAAATAACATTGCTAAAAAATTAAATTTTACTTACATTAATACTGGGGCAATGTACCGTTGTTATGCATTGAATCTTTTAAACAATAATATTGATATAAATGATACAAATGCCATTTTAAAAACTATTAAAAAATCTAATATTGAATTAAACGATAATAAATACTTTTTAAATGGTATAGATGTGACTAAAGATATTAGTAATGCTAATATTTCTATATTATCTAGTAAAATTGCCACTATTAGTGAAGTAAGAAAAATATGTGTGTCTTTACAACAAAAAATTGCTCAAGGTATTAATTGTGTGATGGAAGGAAGAGATATAGGTTCAATTGTTTTACCAAATGCTACTCTTAAAGTATATTTAGATGCTAATATTGATTTAAGAGCAAAACGAAGATGATTACAAATGAATAAAAATGAAAGTTTTGACTCCGTTAAAGAAAAAATTATTGAACGAGATAATAAAGACAAAAATAGAGAAATTTCACCATTGGTAAGATTACCTGAAGCTTTTTATATTTATGATCATGGCCAATCTATTAATGAAATATCAAATTTAATAATTGAAAAATTTAAGGAAATTATTAATGAATAAAGTTGTTATTGTAGGTAAACCGAATGTAGGTAAATCAACAATATTCAATCGTTTAATTAGAGAAAAACGATCAATTGTTTATAGTGAAGCTGGAGTAACAAGAGATCGAATTTATGGTGAAGTATCATGGTTAAATAATACATTTACTTTAATTGATACAGGTGGATTAACTAGTAAGGATCAACCTTTTAAAAAACAAATTAATATTCAAGTAAATTACGCATTAGAAGAAGCAAATTTGATTTTATTTATTGTTTCTTCTAAAGAAGTAATAGATGCTAACGATTATTACATTTCAAAAATGTTAAAAAAATATAAAGATAAAAAAGTTCTTTTGGTTGTAAATAAAGCAGAAAATAAAGAAAAAAGTCCTAATACAGAAAATGCTTACTATTCATTAAATTTTGGTGCACCACAATATATTTCTGCTGAGCATAGTATTGGTATAGGCGATTTATTAGATAAAGTCATTAGCGAATTAAAAAATACTAAATTAACTAATAAAAATAATGATTTAAATGATTCATTGTGTTTTTGCATAATAGGAAGACCAAATGTTGGTAAATCAACATTAACTAATGCAATTCTTAATTATGAGCGTGTTTTAGTTTCTCCTATCCCTAACACTACTAGAGATAGTATTTATGTTAGTTTTAAATATCATAATAAAAAATATACTATTGTTGATACAGCAGGAATAAGAAGAAAAGGTAAAATTATTGATGCAATTGAAAAATATGCATTAATCAGAACAAATGAAGCAATAAATAAGAGCAAATTTATTATTTTATTGTTAGATGGAAATGAAGAATTTAATGAACAAGATGAGATTATTGGTGGTCTTGCATTCAAAGCTAACATTCCTACTATTATTGTTGTTAATAAATGGGAATTAGTGGAAAAAGACTCACTAACAAACAATAAATTTATTAAAAATATTAGAGCAAGATTTAAATATCTATCATGAGCACCAATTGTTTTTATTAGTGCAAAAGAAAATAAAAACATTCATAATATTTTTGAAACTATAAATAAAATGAATGAACAATTAAATATTAGAGTTAATAATTCATTATTAAATGAAGTTATTTTAAAAGCATCATCGAATGTTCCTCCAACATTACATAAAGGTGGAAGACTTAATATTTCTTATGCTACACAAGTTAATGGTCAAATTCCTACATTTGTAATTTTTACTAACAATCCTAAATATTTACATTTTTCATATGCACGATATATAGAAAATGTGATTAGATCTTCATTTGGTATTAATTTAGTTCCGATAACTATATACTATAAAGATAAGAACTCTCGAATTAGAGGAATAAAGGAGAAAATTAATGAGTAATAAAATAGCAATTTTAGGTACGGGTGCATGAGGAACTGCTTTAGCTAATGTGTTATTAGAAAATAATAATCATGTAGCTATGTGAGGAATTGATGAAGAGGAAATTAATGATCTTAATAATCAATGTAATAGTAAATATTATGGTCACAAGAAATTAAATCGTCCTTTGAATTTTGCAACAAAAGAAATCACTCATATTATTGATTTTTATCCTGATATTATTATTCTTGCTGTTCCATCAATCCATATTGAGAATACAATTAATTTAATTATTAGTCGTTTAAAAAATAAACCTATTTTTATTAATGTAGCTAAAGGTTTCAATCAAAAAACATTGAAAACATGATCATATACTATTGATTTATTGATTAAGAATAAATCAAAAGGATTAGTTACTTTAATTGGTCCAAGTTTTGCTACTGAAGTATTTAAAAAAGCAATTACTATTGTTAACATTATTTCATCTAATAACTCTATTCTTAAAATTGTGAAAAATGTATTCGAAACATCATACTTTAAATGTATTATTCATAATGATGTAAAAGGAGCTGAATGTATAAGTGCCTTAAAAAATGTAATGGCTATTGCTAGTGGTATTATTTATGCACAACATACTTCAATTAATACAAGATCAGCAATTTTAGCACAAATTGCTCGAGAAATTTCATATATTATTGAAGTAATGGGAGGGGAGAAAGATACTCTTTATCAATTTTGTGGAATTGGTGATATATTTTTAACATGTACAAGTAGTAAATCACGTAATTTTTCATTTGGTAAAAATATTGGCAAAAGTAGTTATCGTAAAATGAAAAAGAAACTTAAAACATTAACTATTGAAGGTTATTGGTCAACAAAAATTGCTTATCAAATTATTAAAAAATATCATATTCCTGCTCCAATAATTACACATATTTATAAAACACTTTATGAAAATGAGAATGAGAAGAAATTCATTCAAAACATTATTCCTGAAATTGACTAATTTTGTTCATACATTCAATCAAATTTAAAATTCCTGGATAAACAATTTTTAGTTCATAACTAAATTTATTTAATTCTTCTATAGACATATAATTTCTTTTAAAACTCTTTTTATAATCTAATATCGTTTTGAATAAAATTAAATAAAATTTGTTGATTTGTTTAACAAATACAATAATGAAACATATGCAATTTTCATAGGTAAGCATGTTATCAAGATAGATAAATTGATGTTTTTTGATATTTGCAAAATTAAAAATATCATCAACTTCTTTTGCTTCAAATTCTCATCTTTTATTTTTGTAAGTTCCTATATAATCAACAGTTGATTTACCAATTAATTTACCTAAGAAGAAATTGTCATTAACTTTTTTTATGATTTTAAATGGAACATTTCTTTTTTCAATGTATGCAATTTTGTGCAAAAGAAGATAATTGATTGTTCGATTAATTACTTCTTCTAGATACATGCCTTTATTAGCAAATATATTATTCATATATAATAATATAAACTTTTTATGCGGATTGACATTTTCTTGGCAAAAAATAAATATTTTTCTTCAAGAACCAAAGCACAAAATGCTATCAAGTCAGGTTATATTTTTGTTAATAATAAACTTGTTACAAATTCAAGTTTAGATATTGATGAACAATCTAAAATTTATATTATAAATCAGAATAATTATGTATCACGAGGCGCTAATAAATTAAGCTATGCCATAAAAGAATTAAATTTTAATTTTAAAAATAAAATTGTTCTTGATGTTGGTTCTAGTACTGGTGGATTTACACAAATTGCCTTAATTAATGGTGCTAAATATATATATGCAGTTGATGTTGGCTGTGATCAAATGGATAAATCATTGGCTAATAATAAAAAGATTAAATTGTTTGAAAATACTAATTTTAGAGACATAAATATTAATTTATTTGATAAAAAAATTGATATTATTATTGCTGATTTATCATTTATTTCATTGGTTAAATTATTAAATAAAATTATTGAAGTTTTTAAATATAAATTGGAATTATTATTACTTATCAAACCACAATTTGAATTAAGCAAAGAAATAATTAAAAAGAATAAAGGTATTATTAAAAATGAAAAATATTGGAAAATTGCTATTAATAAAATAGTAAATTATGCTAAATCAATAGGGTTTAAAGTAATTAATTTGATTAAATCAAAAATTTTAGGAAAGGATGGTAATACTGAATTTTTTATTCATTTAAGTAAATAATTATGAAAATTATTTTACATATTGATATGAATGCTTTTTTTGCATCAGTAGAAGAAGTTCTTAACTCTAAATTTGTAAATCAACCAATTGCTGTTTGTGGGAAAACTACAAGATCTGTTGTTGCTTCACCAAATTACATAGCAAGAAAATTAGGAATAAAAGCAGCAATGCCTGTTTTTCAAGCAAAGAAAATATGTCGAAAATTGATAATAGTAGATTCACATTTTGATGATTATAAAGAATATTCACATAAATTTATCACATTATTAAGAACAAAAATAACTAACAAAATTGAACAAATATCAATTGATGAATGTTTTGTTGATGCAACTAACTTATGCAAATCAACAAATGATGCTTTTATTCTTGCACAAAAAATTCAAAATCTAATTTATAAAACACTTAAATTAAAAACATCAATTGGTGTTTCATACAATAAATTTTTAGCAAAAATGGCTAGTGATTTAAAAAAACCAATGGGAATTACAACTATTTTTACTAAAAAAGATATAAAAGAAAAAATTTGACCATTACCAGTGAATGATATGTATCTCATTGGTAAATCAACTGCAAGAATATTAAATGATAATGGGATTTTCACTATTGGTGATATAGCTAAAAACAAAAACAAGAGAAAATTAAAGGAAATACTTGATGTAAATTGAGAAATGCAATATTTTCATGCGAATGGATATGGTGATGATGAATTGAATTATTCTTACAATGAAATTAAATCTATTAGCTGTAGTGAAACTTTTTTAGTTGATACTAATAATTTTGATGAAATTATTGCTAAAATTTCTGAATTAACTCAACAAGCCTATAAGCGAATGAAAGAATTATCATTATGTGGTAAAACTTTTAGTGTTGTAGTTAAATATCCAAATTTTGTTTCAACAATTAAAAGTATAACTTACAAATATTTAAATGACTTCAATGATATTTTAAAAATCATGATTGATTTGTATGTAAATAACTTTGCATATAAACAAATTAGATTAGTAGGCATATCAATACATAATTTAAAAAGTTCAAAGCAAATCAATTCTCCTCTCTTTGATAATTACAAATCCAATCATGAAAATATATTTAAAAAAATTATTAATGATGTTAATAAAGAAATGAGTCTTGATATTATTGATTTAGCCAAAAACAAACTTGATTAATTATTTTTTAATAACCTTTTATATACTTCTATTCCTTTTTTACTGATTGTTCTTCCTTTTGATGATTTATTTATTAGCCCCATTTTTATTAAATATGGTTCAATTTTTAATTCAATAGTTAATTCGTTTAAACCTAATATTTGACTAATTGTTTTTATGCTTAAATTATTTTGATTTTCAACAAGTGATTTTAAATATAAATAATCATTGTTTGTATATCCTTTGTGTATATATCCTAATTTAAACAATATTTCTTTTATAGATATTTCACTTTTCCAAAGTCTAAAATCTTTAATTCTTCTAATAAATTTATATGCTAGTCGTGGTATACCTTTGCATGGTTCTATTAATTTAATGATTTCTTCATCTGTGAGATTTACTTTTAATTTGTTAGCATAAAAAATAATTATTTTTTGGATTTCTTCTTCATCATAATAATTAAGATTCATTATTATTCCAAATCTATCTTCTAAAGGTTGAGGAATTTTACCTAAAATTGTTGTTGCTCCAATTAAAGTAAATTTTGGTAAATCAATTCTTGTTAATTTACTATTAAAATCTTTACCGATGTTAATATCTAAAACATTATTTTCCATAGCAGAATAAAATAATTCAAAACAATTTGTATTTACTGCATGTATTTCATCAATAAACAAAATATCATTATCATTGATACTTAATAGTAAATTGATAATATCAATTGGTTTTTGAATCATTGAGCCTTGAACAATGTGAATATTTCGTTTTAATTCATTACTAATTATTTTTGCTAATGTTGTTTTACCAGTTCCAGGTAGTCCATAAAATAAACAATGTTCTAATGGTAAATTATTAATTTTACAAGAGTTGATATAGATTTTTAAATTGTCAATAATTTGTTTTTTGCCAATAAAATTATTAAAAGAATTAATTTTTATCATTTAAAGAGTTATTATGGTTAACAATAATTTTAATAGCATTTGCAATTAATGTCGATAGTTCAACATCCTTGCTATTATTAGCATTAATTTTATTAATGGCATATCTAATATCTGTATCCTTATAACCTAATGCATTTAATGCTGAAAATAATTTGGTAATTATGGGATCAGCTTTATTATGATTAATTGATTTATCATATAGTGTTTCAATAATCGTATGGGCAAGTTTTTCATTAATATTTTTACATTTAGCTAATTCTAAATATTTTTTATCATTGATTAATTGTCAAATTAAACTATTATCATTGCGACAAATTCCTAATGCTGTTTTTGGTCCAATTCCTTGACACATCATCAGTGAAATAAATAATTCCTTCTGTGCATATGTTTTAAATCCATATATTTGCTGAATAAAACTATTTTTTGATGTTGAAGAATATTGTGCATAAACAAATAAATGAATTTTTTGATTTTGATTAAAGTCATTAGGGTTAGCTACATTTATGACATATCCTTTATTATTAACTTCAAAAGTAATTGAGGTTTTATTAATTGATATTACTGTTCCTAAAAAATATGAATACATTTATCCTCCAAATATTAATATTGAAAAAAATGATTTTTTGACAAAGAAATTATTTATTAAGGTTATAATACTACCATGAATAAATTAGTAAAAAATAATGTTTATTGGATAGGAAATATTGATTGAGAATTAAAAAAATTTCATGGAGAGGATTTTTCTTTAAATAATGGTTCAAGTCAAAACTCATATTTAATAAAGGAAGAAAAAACAGTATTGATTGATACTGTATGATTGCCCCATAGCACTAATTTCATTGATAATCTTAAAAAAGAAATTGATTTGAATAAAATTGACTACATCATTATTAATCATAGTGAGATTGATCATTCTGGTTCCCTTCCTGATTTAATGAAAGAAATTCCTAATACACCAATTTATTGTACCGCTAAATCAGTAGAAAGTTTAGAAGGACAATATGGAAAAAATAATTGAAATTTTCACATTGTTAAAAATGGAGATAGTTTAGATATAGGAAATAATAAAAAATTAATATTTATTCAAATGACAATGCTACATTGACCTGATTCAATGGCAACATATCTTGCTAGTGATAATATTTTATTTTCTAATGATGCATTTGGGCAACATTATGCTACCGATGTATTGTTTAATGATTTATCAGATCAAAATGTATTAATGAAAGAAGCATTAAAATATTATGTAAATATTTTAAATCCTTATGGTATGTTAGTCAAAAATAAGATTAATGAATTAAAAAAATTAAATTTACCAATAGATATAATTGCTCCAAGTCATGGTATTATTTGAAGAAATAATCCTACCCAGATTATTGATTTATATGATAAATGATCAAGTGATTATAAAGAAAATCAAATTACCATTGTTTATGAAACAATGTGAAATGGTACAAAAAAAATAGCTGAAGAAATTGAAAAATATATTAAAGCAAAATATCCTAACATAATAGTTAAATTATTTAATATTGGGATCACAGATAAAACAGATATTACGGTAGAAATATTTAAATCAAAAACCATAATTGTTGGTGCACCAACAGTTTATAATGATATTCCTTCAACAATGACTGGATTTTTATCATTTCTTAAACAATTAAAATTTAAGAATAAGAAGGCTATGGCATTTGGCTGTTATGGTTGGAGTGGTGAAGGATGTAAAATTATTAATGAAAAATTACAGCAAGCAGGATTTACTGTGTCTACAAATTTTATAAAATCATTATGAAATCCAAATAAAGATGTATTTGATCAAATACCTAATCTCATTGATGAGTTAGTTAAGTAATAATAGAATTGTATATAATACTTATTATTACTATGCAGATGTAATTCAATGGTAGAATATGGCCTTGCCAAGGCTAGTATGTGGGTTCGATTCCCATCATCTGCTCCATAAAATAATTAAAGTTGATATACAAGAATTCTTAATTCATAATTCTTTTTAATGATTTATGCGTTCCTATTATTGTTTTAATGCCATAAGGTTTTTTAAAAACGATTGTTAAAACATCATTTTCTATTCCTACAATATGACCAATTCCAAAAACAGTATGAACAACTTGGTCTCCTATACTATATTGAATAGCTTTTTTTTCATACATAGTTGAATAATCTATTGGGTCTTGTGAATTAAATCAAGTTTCATCATTTTTTGATAATGGTGTAAATCTACTTACTACTCTTTTTAAATTCTTTTCACCAATCTCTTGAATAAAACTAGATTCAAATAAACTTCGACCATAATTAAAAAATGATGAGGAGGTCAAAAATAAATATTGTTTTGCTCTAGTTATACCTACAAACAATACTCTTCTTTCTTCTTCAATATCAGTATTTTCCGCTAATCTTTGTATTGGGAATACTCCTTCATATAAACCAACAATAAAAACTGCTTTATATTCACTTCCCTTAGCAAAATGTACAGTCATTAATGAAACAGTATTGAAATCTTGTTTTGATTTATTGTCATCAATAGATGTATCAATATATAAAGCAATTGATTGTAAGAAATTATCAATTGATGAACCAGGATTTTCATTTTCATATTCTTTAATAGAATTAATTAATTCATTGATGTTGTCCATTTTATTTTTTGCTTCTTCTTCAGAAAGATATGACATTAAATATTCTGCATATCCAATAGTTTCAACAATTTTTTTGCATAATTCACTAGGGGAAATAATTTTTGCTTGGTTTTGTAAAAATTTAATGGTTTTAACAAAATCATTAATTTTACTTGCATTCCAATTTGTTTCATTTTGATTAGAAAAAATTGCTTGAGCAAAAGTGATATTATTTTCTTTAGCATATTCATCAATTTTGTTAATTGTTGCTTCCCCAATTTTTCTACTAGGAACATTAATAACTCTTTTAATGGCTAATTCATCATTTTCATGATTAATTAATCTTAAATAAGCTAATATATCTTTGATTTCTTTTCTTTGATAAAACTTGATACTACCATAAACAAAGTAAGGAATACCAAAATCAATTAATGCTTTTTCTATAAATCGTGATAAATAATTACTTCGATATAAAATAGTAATGTCCTTATATTCTAGATGGTGTTTATTGATTAATTCATTTATTTTTTGAGCAATGAATTTTCCTTCTTCATGTTGACTATCGCCATAGTAATAAATCACTTGTTCAGAATTTAAAGAATCAGTTACTAAATTTTTCTTAATCCGATTTTTATTATGACTAATTAATTCATTTGCAACATTCAAAATATTTTGATTAGAACGATAATTTTTATCAAGAATAATTATTTTAGTATTAGGGAATGATTTAATAAAATCTTTGAAGATGTATGAGTATGCTCCTCTTCATTCATAAATTGTTTGATCTGGATCACCTACAGCAAATACATTTTGATTATTATTTATAATTTTTTTAAGAATTGCAAATTGATAACAATCTGTATCCTGAAATTCATCTACCAAAATATAATCAAATCTGTTTGCTCATTTTTCAGCAATTTTAGGATGTTTATTAAATAATTTATAAACACCAGTGATTAGGTCATCAAAATCTAATCAATTATTTGTTTTTTTTAATTTTTGATATCTTCTATATATATCATTAATGTGATTATTATCTTCTTCCAAAAGAATATGTTTTTTAATTTTATCAGACACTTGTTGTAGTTCACATGTTTTAGCACTATAAATATCTAATTCATCAATCGTGCTATAAATTATTTGTGCAATCATTTCGATCATTAATTTTGATTTACATCGTGTAGCGAAATCTTTATTTAAATTTAAATCACGATAAATTTGATTGATAATTGTTAATTTTTCTTCTTCATCAATAATTCTAAAATCAGGTGCCCCACCAATAGAAACTATATCTTTTTGTAGAATTCTTGAACATAAACCATGATAAGTGAAAATTTTTGCTTGAACAGTTTTACCTAATAATCCATTAACTCGAGCTTTCATTTCGCTACAAGCAATATTGGTAAAAGTAATTGCTAAGATTCGATAATCTGGACAACCTGTATTTTCGATAATATAACTTAATCTAGTTGTTAAAACTTTTGTTTTTCCTGTTCCAGCACCAGCAACAACCAAAATTGGTCCATTAATTGTTTTAACTGCTTCAATTTGTGCATTATTAAGATTTAATTTATTAATATCCATACATTAAATTTGATTAATCTCATCATTTGGATTAGATAAAATTCCACCTGGTAAACTGTAATTTCTTTTAGGAGTTATTAATTTATTATTCAAATTGTTATTTTTATCTTTGTCACCAATTATATCAACTGTTTTAACAATTACAATATTAGAAAATTTATCATGTCATGCTTGTCGTTTAGGATGAGCAATAATAGAAATGATAATAGAAATGATTAATATTATCATAACTCCATTCAGTGTTAAAAAGAAAATTTTATATATGTAATATTCATTATCATTTTTTGTAATACTAAATAATGATGTAATAATTTGGTAAGATATTTTTGCACCTTTTGTATATCCTACAACACACAAAATTAGTGAAAAAGCAAAACTAATAAATGAATAAATTATTCAAATAAACATTTCATGTTTTATTAAATTAAACAATCAATGTGTTAATAATTGATTGTAAATAGCTAATTTAAATAATTTCATGCATAGTGTTTTACCTTTTCAAAAATAAGGTTGGATGATAAAATAAATAAAAAATAATGATGTAGCAATAATACTAAAACAAAAATATCGTCATGGTTCACTAATAATAAAATTAAATTCCCCTTTAAAATTAGGATCAGTTAAGAAAATAGCACTTGCACAACTAAAAGATACTAATAAAACAATAATAAAATCACAAATACGAGTGAAAATTCTTATACCAGGTGCAGCAAGCCCATATCTACTTGATTTATTTTTACTATTGATATTTTCAATCATAAATTATTTATTTTTATTCATAAAATGTTTTATGTAAAATGGCATAAAAATTATGTGTTGTAAGTAATTAATAATTGTTTTGTCATCTAAATTATCTTTTGCTAATAAAGTTTTATTTTTCTTTCAATTAGGAATCTTCTTATCACATCAATGTTTTGCATAATCAATAGCTCTACCTAAATTCTTAGTTTTGTTAAATTTATCATCTATATAAATGCATTTTAAAAATGAATATAAAACCATTCTAATCATAATATATTCAATTTGTGTTTTATTTGTTTTATAAAACTCATCGTCTTTATGATTCAAAATTTGATTGCATTGGTAAACTAAATCATAACAGTTGAATATAGAAAATTTTGCCGATTTACATAAAATTTTTACATCAGGTAATATTGCAATTTTTTTTGCAAATGAAACTAATTCATAAGAAAAATGAGTTGTATAGTGTTTAAAAGGAATAAATGAAATGTTATTTTGTTTTATAAAATCAACATTTATGATTTTATTAACCATTTTTCCTAAGATTTGCAAATATATATTTTTTTTAAATTCACATAATTTAAGTTTTTTAAGATCAGGATAGTTAGCTACATCTTTGCCAACGGTTAAGAATAGCAAATCATATTCTTCATTTTTATTATTTAAAATAAATTCATTAAAACATTTAACAAAGTTTTGATCAAAAATATTGCTTCTATCAGCAAAATACACATATTTAGTTTGAACATATTTTCTTGCTAATTCAAAAGAAGCAGAATGACTATTAAAATTATTGATAACAATAAACTTAAAATTACTTAATTTTTCATTCAAATTTAATTTTTCAATAGATTTTTCTTTAATTGTTTCAATCCCATCAGCAATTATTAACAATTCAAAATTTTTATCTGTTTGATTTATTAAACTATCTAAAGATTCAAACAAATTTTCATTGAAATTATTTATGTAATAGATTATTGTTAAGTTGTTCATATTTTAATTTTTTATCTTAGATTCATCAACTTTTTTTGTTTCTTCTTTATTTTCTTTTTTATCTTTATTTAATCCAAAGATATTTTCAAATGATGTTCCACCTAAAATATCAGTTAATTTAAATAGATCTAATGAAGTAAGTATATTTTCCAATTTCTTTTGAAATTCACCCATTTTACCAAAATATTTGCAAAATAAAGCAATAGTTTGATCGACAAATGAATCAAAATTATCTCCATATTTTTTAGCTTCCATTGGTGGTAAAGATGATTTCATTTTTTTGAAATCTTCATATGCTTCTTCTAGTTTTTTGTAAGTTTCTTCATTAATTTTTATGGTTTTATAATTCATAATATTTATATTATTTATATTTATATTATTTATAAATATAATTATAAATATTTTATAATTTATGTAATTTATTATTTTTGGAGTGAGTAATTGTGCTAGATCGGAAATTATTAAGAGAAAATTTTGATGAGGTTTGCAAAACTATTCGTAGCAGAAATAAAGAATACAAACAATTAGATACATTCAGAGAAATTGATAAAAAATATCGAAAACTAATAACTAGTATTCAAAATTTAAATTCTGAAATTAATAGTAAAACTAAGGAAATTAGTAGTTTAATTAAAGAACAAGAAGATAAAAAAGTAGATCAAATTAAATTTGAAGTAAGGAAAATTAAGAGCGAGTTAGAAAATTTAGAAAATCAAAAAAAGATTATTGAGGAAAAATTTGATGAAATTCTTTATTCTATTCCTAATATTCCTGATAAATCTGTAATAATTGGTAAAGACGAAACAAATAATGAATGCATTCATTATTATGGTACGCCTACTAAATTTGATTTTATTCCATTACCACATTGAGAAATAGCAAAAAAAATTAAGTTATATGATGGTGAAAGAGCAACTAAGATCGCTGGTTCTCGTTACATTCTTTATACAGGTGCTGGAGCAAAACTTATCCGTGCATTATGTGCTTTTACTTTAGATATGAATACTTCAGCAGGATTCTATGAATTATTACCTCCTGTAATAATCAATCCAAATGCTTTATATGGTACAGGACAACTTCCTAAATTTGAAGAAGATTTATACAAATTAACCGAAGGAAATTACTTATCTCCAACTGGTGAAGTTCAAATGACTAATTTTTATGCAGGTGAGATTTTAAGTTATAAAGATTTACCAATCAGATTTACATGTAATACATCTTGTTTCAGAAGTGAAGCAGGTAGTGCAGGGAAAGATGTAAAAGGTGTTATTAGACAACATCAATTTTATAAAACAGAAATGGTTATTATTGCTAAACCTGATGAGTCATGAAAAGAACATGAATTTATGACCCGTCAAGCTGAAAAAATTCTTGAAGCATTAAATTTACCTTATCGTAGAATCTTATTATGCACTGGAGATATGGGTTTTAGTGCTGCAAAAACTTATGATCTAGAAGTATGATTACCTTCTTATAATTCATATAAGGAAATTTCATCATGTTCTAATTGCACTGATTTCCAAGCAAGAAATATGAAATTAAGATACCGGGATAAAGATGAAAAAATTAATTTTTGTCATACTCTAAATGGTTCTGGTTTGGCAATTGATCGATTATGAGCCGCTGTAGTAGAGAATTATCAACAAAAAGATGGATCAATTAAAATTCCAGAAAGGTTACAAAGATATTTTGATGGCCAAAAATTTATCAAATAAAAATAAATTATTTATTACATTTGAAGGTCCAGATGGTTGTGGTAAATCAACCATTGCCAAAAAAGTATATGATTATTTAAGTAAATTGTATAAAAACAAAGTCGTTTTAACTCGAGAACCTGGTGGCAAAGAAAATGCTATTGCCGAAGATATTCGTAATATTTTGTTAAATCATAAAGAATACAATATTCAACATAATGCAGAAGCATTATTATTTGCTGCAAGTAGAGCCCAGCATGTAAATGATTTTATTATTCCTCATTTAAAAAAAGGTCATATTGTTTTGTGTGATAGATATATTCATTCTTCACTAGTTTATCAAGGATATGTTTCAAATTTAGGAATAAATAAAATTCTTGAAATTAATAAATTTGCTATTAAAAACACTATGCCTAATTTAGTAATTTTAATAATGTTAGAACCTAAAAAATGTATAGAAAGAATTAGACAAAACACTAGAAATATGAATAGATTGGATTATCAATCTTTTGGTATACAAAAAAAAGTATATAGTGGTTACCAATTACTTATTAAAAAATTTCCTAATGTCATCAAACCAGTTAATGGTGATCAAACAGTAGATAATGTTTTTAAAGATGTTTTAAAAATCATTAATAAATATGTTAAGAAGTAATTACACTCATTCAATAATTTTTGTAGAGTCAAAATTCTCTAATTTGAATTCGGAGATTAAAAATTTCATGAAATCTATTTGTTGTGATAAGCAACCATTTTGTAATCAATGTGAATTTTGCAAAAAAATTAATGAAGATAGATATGCTGATTTAATGGAAATTAATGGTAACATGCAAAATATTAGCAAAGAACAAATTACACAAATTAAATCAAGATTTAATAGAGCAGGGTTTGAATCAATTAATAAAAAATTTTATGTTATTTATAATTTTGAAAATGCTTCAAAAGAGGCAATCAATTCTTTGTTAAAATTTATTGAAGAACCTTTACCTTCTACATATGCTATTTTAACAACAAGAAGCATTAGCAAAATTTTACCAACTATAAAAAGTAGATGTCATGTTTATAGATTAAAATCAAATAAAAAATATTTTGAAGAAAACATCAATAAATTTGAACTAAATGAAAAACAAAAGAAAATTGTGTTTGAAACATATTTTGATTTAGATGAATTTATCACTGATTATAACAGTGGTGATTTTATGCATTATTATGACTTTATTAAAAAGATTGTAACTAATTATGATGACATCAAAACTATTAAAGAATTATCATTAGAATTTAAAGAATTAGATTATTTTAAAATTAAAAAAATACTTTTATTTTATAGTGTTTTGCAACCTAATTTCAAAAAAGAATTATTAGACTTAATTAACAAATTAAATCTTTATCCAACAAAAATTAGTGTTTTTAATTCAATTTGAAATTTATCAATGGAGAATAAATAATGGAAACAATTGTTGCTTTATCCACACCACCAGCAATAGCAGCTATACACATAATTCGTGTATCTGGTAATAAAACTTATCAATTGATCAACAAAATTACAAAACAAAAAATTAGTAAAGAAGGATACAAGATACAAAGAGCACAAATTGTTGATAATAATAAATTAATTGATGATGTATTATTAATGAAATTTGTTAGTCCTAATTCATATACTGGTGAAGATCTTATTGAAATAAATTGCCATGGTAGTTTATTTATTGTTCAAGCAATTATTAATTTATTGATTAGTAAAGGTGCAAAATTAGCTGAACGTGGAGAATTTACTAAAAGAGCATTTTTAAACAACAAACTAAATTTAATTCAGGCAGAAAGTGTGAATTTACTTTGTAAAAGTAATTCTAATATTTCATTAAATATTGCCCATAAATGTATAGATAAAAAAACTTCAGAGAATTTTATTAAAATTTCATCTGAACTTTTCAAAATTATTGGTCATATGGAGATTGATATAGATTATCCCGAATATAATGACACTCCAAAATTGACAAAAACACAAATTAAGGATCAACTTGTTTCTATTATTAAAAAATTGGAACAAATAATTGAAGAATCATTATTAATTGTTCCTTTAGTTAATGGAATTAATGTTGCTATTGTCGGCAAACCTAATGTTGGTAAATCATCATTATTAAATGCAATTCTTAAAGAAGAAAAGGCTATAGTTTCATCAGTCCCAGGTACAACCAGAGATACTCTTCAATATAGTGCCAACATTGGAGATCTAAGGTACAATTTTATTGATACTGCTGGAATCCATAAACCTAATAACAAAATTGAATCACTTGGTATTAGTCTTTCTAAAAAAACTATTAAAAAATCAAATTTAGTAATTTTTGTTGTTGATGGTAATAAACCAATTACAAATGAAGATAAATCAATATTGAATTTATTGAGAAATAAAAAATATATTGTTGCTATAAATAAATGTGATAAATTTACAAAAAGTAAGGTAGATATTAAAGGAGTTAAAATTAGTGCAAAGAAAAACATAATTACTCCTTTAATAAATGAAATCATTAAAACTTCACAACAAATTGATTATTCTTCTACTTCAATTATTTTGCCAAGTACAAATAGCATTAATCAAGCTAAATATGCAGTAAAATTAATTAATATTTTTATAAAAAACATTAATCAACCAATAGATTTAATCATCAACTATTTGCACGAAGCATATGAATTAGTTTTAGGAATTATTAATAAATCAAATAATATTAATTTCATTGATCAACTATTTGCTGATTTTTGTGTTGGTAAATAGTTATACTTTTATAATAAAAGTATATGACATGTGAATTTTATTTGAATACAAAATACTACTTTGGTAAGAATGTAGTTAATAATTACTTATCTAAAGAAATTAAAAATAGAAGATTTAAAAAAATCTTTTTACTTTATGGCGGCGGTTCAATTAAGAAAAATAGAATATATGATTCACTCATTAAATCATTTAAAAAAGCCAAGGTAGAATGAATTGAACATTTTGGAATTAAACCCAACCCTATTGATATTGATACATATAATGCAGCATTAAAAGGTAGAAAAAATAAAATTGATTTAATTATTGCAGTTGGTGGAGGAAGTGTTATTGATGAAGCAAAAGTTGTTGCAGCATTAATAACTAATACACAATATAAATCATGCTGGGATTATGTAAGAAATAGAGGGAAAATTATCACACATAAACCTATCCCAGTATTTTCAATTGTGACACTTGCTGCTACAGGAAGTGAAAATAATTATAATTCAGTGATTACTAATAGTAAAACTAAAGATAAATGAGGCTTAGTAAATAGCGAAAGACCTATTATTTGTTTTGAGGATCCAACTTATACATACAGTGTAAATAAATGACAGACTGGTTCTGGTGTATTTGATATTTTTTCACATTTATTAGAAAATTACTATTCAATTAATCAGCATTTTTCATGGACAAAACAATATATTATTGGTAATTTAAAAAATGTTTTGAAATATGCACCAATTGTTTTAAAACATCCAAATAATTATGAAGCTAGGGCAAATTTATTATGGACTTCTTCATTTTCATTAAATGGATTAAGTGCAATAAATACTGATGGTGGCGATTGGAAAGTACATGGATTAGAACATGCAATTAGTGGAAGATGAGATGTATCTCATGGTGCCGGACTTGCTTTAATTACCCCAATATATATAAAATATATGGCAAAAAAATCTAAAAAATTCTATCAACTTTCATTAGAGTTGGCTAAAGAATTATTTAATGTTAATACTATTCCAGCATATATTAAAAAAATAGAGCAATTTATTAAGTTATTAGGTATGCCAACCAAATATACTGACTTTAAACAAATTAATGAAATTACACCAAATGATTTAAATTGGCTGTCTAAAACTTTTGATAAAAATACACCAGGTTATCATAAATTAGGTGTTGATATTTATAAATTAATTAAAGTTTAAATTAGTCATTATATTTAGACATAATTTTATCAAAAGTTACACCCTTAATAAAATCATCAATAATTGTACAAACTTTATTTATTGATGCAGATAATTTATCTATTTCTTCTTCATGGAATTTGCCAATTACATAATTAACCATATCTTGCTTATTTATTGGTCTGCCTATACCGATTCTAATTCTTTTAATATTTTCTGTTGCGAATTGGTCAATAATATTTTTTAAACCTTTTTGTCCATTTGCTCCGCCTTTAGGTTTAATATGAATTTTTCCAACATCAATATCAACATCATCACAAATGATTAAAATATCATCAACTGGAATTTTAAAAAAATTAGCTAAGGGAAATACAAATTGACCAGATAAGTTCATGTATGTATATGGTTTAGCAATAATAAATTCATTTCCATCATCATTAGTTGATTTCGTAAATCAACCATTGAATTTATTAGTAATTAGTGATAATCTATTTTTATTCAATCAATGATCAACACACATAAAACCAACATTATGTCTTGTATTTTTATATGCTTCTGGGAAATTTCCTAATCCAACTATTAATTTCATTATGATTTAAATTATTCTTATTGATTTTTTTGATGTATTTTGTGTTTATTAATTATTTTCTCTTTTGCTTTAGTTGGTAAATAATACCAAATAAAAATAAAAGTACAAATTAATAATACAAAAATATTCTCAATTAAAATAACAATTCCTCCTGCAGTAAAAGTTAATTTATTATTTTTCAAATACATTACTCAATTCATGACAAAAGTATCACTAATATATTCAGGTTTACAACAAGAAAAAATAAATAAAATTAATTCAGCAAGAAATAAAATTAATGTTATGTGTAAAACATAACTTTGGTTAATTTTAATTTTTAACACATAATACATAATGATGTAAATAATGGTAAAAGTTAAAAACAATATTGATGCAATTAAACACATTGTACCAAACATTGAAATTTTTCAACTTGTTCCATTAGTTGTTTGTCATCATCCAATGATGTAATTTGATCAATCAACAATTTTTCCAGAAAAAAAAGTAACAATATTCAATAAAATTATTACAAATGCAAAACAAAAGTTAATTCATATTAATACTTTAAATGCAATGTAAAATTTTTTCTTAGTTGCATCTTTTTTTGCTCTTTCAGCTACATTAATATCTTTGGGTTTATTAACTTGATTTGTATGAATTGAATTTGTTTTATGAGAAAAATTATTTTGATTTTCTACCATCAGCATCTTTTCTCTCTAAACTATTAATTTTATTTCCATAATGAGCATCAATGAATAATTGTTTTAATTCACTAACTCTTGGTAAACGAGGGTTTGCACTTGTACATTGGTCATCAAATGCTTCAGTTGCCATATCATCTAAGATTTTTTCAAATTCTACATCTTTAACACCATAATCATGAGTTGATGGTCATAATTTTACTGATTTAAATAAATCTTGAATAGCTTTAATTAAGTTGTCAACTTTTTGTGCTTCATTTTTACCTTTGATATTTAGTATATCAGCAATTTCACAATATCTTTGTCTTGTGTTATTAGTTTTAAATTGTGGTCAATACATTTGTTTTTCATTTTCAAATTTTGTAGCATTATAGTACATTACATATGGTAAATAAATAGCATTAGCTGCCCCATGCATTACTCCAAAATGCCCTCCAACTTTATGAGATAATGAATGAACAACTCCTAGATAAGCATTACCGAATGCTAATCCAGCAATAGTTGCTGCATGTGCTATTGCTTCTCTTGCTTCAACATCAGTTGTACCATGCTCATAAGCTCGCTTTAAATATTTGAAAATCAATCTAATACCTTCTAATGAATAAGGACGAGTGAATTCAGTAGCAAGCACAGATACATATGATTCAACACAATGGCTTAAAGCATCAGCTGCTGTAATGGCAGTCATTCTTTGTGGTAAACTCATCATAAATTGTGCATCAACTATAGCAATATTAGGTACTAATGCATAATCAGCTAAAGAATATTTAATATGAGTTTTTTCATCAGTAATAATTGCAAAAGGAGTAACTTCACTACCTGTACCTGAAGTTGTAGGAATACATACTAATTTAACTTTTTTAGGTGTTGGGAATTTAACTATTCGTTTACGAATATCTAAAAATCTAACTGCTAAATCTTCAAATTTAACATCAGGATATTCATTATAGAATCACATCATTTTAGCAGCATCTAAACTACTACCACCACCAAATGCAATAATTGCATCAGGATTAAATGTTTTAATTTGTGCTGCCCCTTTATAAGTTGTTGCACATGAAGGGTTAGGTTCAACATCAGTAAATACTTTTATTTTCATTCCAAAAGATTCAAGAATTTTTGATATTTTACTACCAAATGTATCTCAAATAAAATGATCAGAGACAATAAATACTCGTTTTACATTATCATCTCTTAAATCTTTCAATCCCTCTTCAATACAACCATATTTAAAATAAACTTTACTTGGAATTTGCATTCACATCATATTTTCTCTTCTCATAGCTACTTGTTTTATATCAATTAAATGTTCAGGACTAATGTTCTGACTAATACTATTTCCTCCTACAGAACCACATCCAATAGTCAATGTTGGTAATAATTTAAAATTATAAAAATCACCTACACCTCCTAGTGAAGATGGTGAATTAATTACTAGTCTACCAGTATTGGCAGATGCACAAAATTTATCAATTTTGTCTTTTTGAGCAATTTCATCAACAAATAATGATGATGTATGCCCTGGACCAAGTTTCAATAATTCTTTCTGAATTTTCAAAGCTTCATCAAAATCTTTAGCATGATAAATGGCTACCATATCAGTTAATTTTTCATGAGCTAATACATATTCATAGTTAGTAGATTTTGCTTCAACTACTAACATTTTTGCTCATTTAGGTACTTTAATATTGAATATTTTTCCTAAATTTTGAGCATTTTGACCCACAATTTCAGCATTTAATACACCAAATTTACCTGGTACAAACATTTTATTTGCTATTTTCTTGATATCACTTGCATTAGAGATAATATATGCTTGTTGATTAGTAAATTCATCAATAACTTTTTGATAAATATTATTTAATGCAATAACTGAATTTTCAGTTGCACAAACCACACCATTATCAAATGTATTTGATTGAATTATTGATGCTACTGCCATAGGTATATTAGCAGAATCATCAATAATAGCTGGACAATTACCTGGGCCAACACCGATTGCTGGTTTGCCAGAACTATAAGCTGCTTTAACTAAACTTCCTCCACCAGTAGCTAAAATCAAATCTGATTCACGCATTAATTCATTTGTGTCATCAATAGAAGATTTTGGTGGTAATCAAGCAATAATATCTTTTGGTGCACCAGCATCAACTGCTGCTTTTAAAATAATTTTAGCAGCTTCAACTGTACATTTATATGCTCTTGGATGTGGTGAAAAAATAATTGCATTTCTTGTTTTTAAAGCTATTAAAGCTTTAAAAATTACTGTTGAAGTAGGATTTGTTGTAGGAATAATTGCTGATATTACTCCTTTAGGAACATATATTTTTCGATAACCTGCCGCAAAATCTTCTTCAATTACTCCACAAGTTTTCATCAATTTGTACTTATTATAAATGTATTCAGCAGCAAAATTATTTTTAATAATTTTGTCTTCCAATACTCCCATACCTGTTTCTTTTATTGCCATTTCGGCTAAAGGAATTCGATTAGCATTAGCAACTTTGGCAGCCATATAAAATATACGGTCGACCTCTTTTTGTGTATAATTAGCAAATTTTTCTTGAGCCTCTCGAACTTTCTTGATAATCTCTTTTATTTTACTCATATTTTCTACAATATATAAATTTTATAATAAAAATTATAAAATTATAAGATATAAATTCATTTCTATTAATTTTAAGTAAACATCTTGACTTTAGTAAAGAAATAGTGAAAAACTATATAGAAATCAATTTATAATAGTTTAAAACAATTCAATAAAAAATGAGATCCAAAATGTAGACAATTTTAACAAGATCATACGGATCATAAATTTAAATTTTGGTGAAATTATAAAGTAAACTTAAAGTGTCCAAATAAATTAGATATAGTATATAATATTTATATATCAAAATTATTAGGGCATAATAGCGTATGAATAAGAAATTTAAAATATTACTTTTAACATCAAGTGCTTTAATTGCTAATACAGCAGTAGCAAGTGGATTAACATCATGTTCTTCTAAAAATGTTATTGAGGATATTGGAGGACTTGATAAGAAATATGGTATCACCATGGCAACATACAACCGTATGGAAAGTGACTTTAATGATTTGTATGAAACTCAACAAAGTATTAATAAAGATAAAGGATTAATCTCTGAACAAGAATATCAAGTAAATTTATTAAATTTTAATTCTAAATTAAATTCCTTTCATGCTACTTTATTTAGTAAAGATAACAAATCTTTAAGCTACACAATTAAAACAAATGC